>Ga0214211_1000341_pt1 | contig 11239 bp, 13 predicted proteins | sample TroBogEpilimnion_3_FD_153049 | JGI IMG/M metagenome (GOLD analysis project Ga0214211, IMG submission 153049) | Freshwater microbial communities from Trout Bog Lake, WI - 11AUG2009 epilimnion | ecosystem: Environmental > Aquatic > Freshwater > Lake > Epilimnion/Euphotic zone | place: Trout Bog... | reverse complement strand
TTTTCAGGGTAGCAATTTCGCGCTCGATTGCAGCGATTGCGCCGGCTGCATCAGGCCTTGAAGTCGCTGGTAAAGTTTGAAATGGCGGCTTCACGTCTGGTACAATCTTTTTTATCCTTAGCGACATGTGTGTTTTTGTTTGTTTGTTTATTTTGTTGTTTTGGTTTTTGTGAGCTATAGCTTTACACTTTTATAGTATTGTGGCCCAAAAGCGCTGCTGAGCAAAGGGTATCCACTAAGGCTTCCTGGACACGCCATTTTGCTTCTTTCGACCCACCCTACTTATGTGATTTCAAACTCGTGAAGAAAGAGCACTACGCGAGGCCCTGTTCATCAATAACTCAAAAAAGTATATATAAATTCTCACGCCTCAGCGCGATATGGCCACTACGGAGCAGCTCATTCGGGATTCAGAGGATATTGTGTGGGACAGCAAAGAGGATGCCTACGAAGCAGCACGAAAGCTCATGTTCGCAGCGATGCGGAATTCCGTCCTGCCCTTCAAAGTGCACTACACTTGTCACTGGGCGACTACCCAGGCGGCTGTTCACGAGGACAGCGCCAAGGCATTTCAGCGGATTCTCATACGTATAAACTCTGAAGACAACGCGCTGGGTGTTCGGCGGCTAGCCAATCACCACCAGCTCATAGCTGCGCGGTACAAGGCCGTTGCGCTCGCCATGCAGGACTAGTTATGAGCTGCAATTTCCTACAATACACTACGTTGCATATGCCTCTGCATTCCAACATAATCTGGAATTCTGGTCGTACTCTTCGTCCTCATCCCTCTGCCTCTTTCTCCTCCCCCCTGTCAGCAGATGGCCCCTCGCTCACCAAGAGAATTTGGAAGCCTGGCAATAATCATCGTCCTCATCCCATCGCCTCTTTCTCCCCTGCCTGTCAGCAGAAGGCAATTGGCTCATGTTTTTTTCCTGTGCCTCCTTTCTCCCCCACCTGTCGGCATAAGGCAATTGTCTCATATGTTTTTCCTGTGCCTCCCATCTATTGCACTCACGGATCTCGGAGACCATGTGCTGGAGCGGGTTCTGCAACCACTGTGGTGCATTATGTGGAATGCCTGGTTTTTGAGCAAGTACTACAAGGATGTGTGTCTGTGTTGCTCCTTGAATAATTTCTGGGTCCTCCATCGTGAACCAATATTCCATTGGCATCGGACGCTGTGGTCCTCGTAGAGGAAATGGAAGATTCTGATCCGTCTGTTTCCTTGCAAACCGGAACCGCCAGCCTTTTTGGAGCGAAAAACTCTCGTGTAGGGCATATGCTGCTTGCTGTAGTGAGGTGTTGCGTATAATCTGTATTTCAGGCTGGCTGCGACCATGCAGCCAAGTTATAGAGACACACGTGAATGCCTCTAAGCTGTGATCGAGAACTATCCATGGCTCTTGATTGAGGAACTGGATTTGTACAGCCAATAATTCTTGTCTTGAAAACTTGGGCGAATGTAGCACGAAGCTCGTTGACTGCACGAGTTGCCTTTGCCTTTGCCTTTGCCCCCCTTCGTCATCATTGTGGATATCTCGTGGACGCAAAGACATGGGTTGCTGTCCATATATTGTTTTATATATAGTAATCACCCTGTTTACTGCATCTTTTTATCCAGCATCCTGTGAAGAGTGCCTTCTCTCTTCTATGGAAATCAGCTCATTCCCCAGCAGCCCTGAATATTTTGGGTCAATTCGGCCCATCCAACGTAAAAGTCATCAAGGCTTCTAGCAGCTAGCCACAGATCTGCGCGCTGCTTATGGCATTGCACTCTGTCTAAAGGGGCTCGGGGATATGCATGATGCCTCCTCCCTCTGGGAATTTTAAGAAAACACCCAAGCCAGGCATGAAACGAATCTCGGTTGCACGGGCTGCCTCTTGAGCTATCATTATTTGATCTAGCATGCCCCTAATCCACAGACGTCTTTTACATAGTATATATAGCTGAATGCCGGGTTCTGGGCTCCAAACCCTAGCATGCTGGACGTGGCCGTCTTGCTGGCATGCAGCAGCACCATTGCCCTCCTAGCATACTCCAGCAGTATCCAGTACAAGCAAGCAAGGCGCTTGTCAGATAATTGGTGGCTGCTATGGCTTTCGCTACCAGAGCAAGGGGTGCAGTATTTCGTCTATTTCTTAAGCGGGGAGCGCCCTGGCAATATGCGCCGTAAGCCTCTGGGAACAAAGATAGATAAAGTGATAGGCGGCTAGCAGCAGTGGTTCGTGCATGTCCGCCGTAAGAGAGCTCTTCAGGCGGCTGGCGGCGGTCGGGTACCGCGTTGCGGCGAAAACGCAGAACCCAGGCGACGGCTGCTGCGCTGAGTTTGCGCTATTGCTTCATTGAACCTCTCAATCGGAGTATCTGTCAAACCCTAAACCCTAAACTGAAATTAATGCACCTTATGCATATATAAGCATGATCCCAGATTGCGTACATAAGTGCTAATGTCGTCTCCATTTTTCACCCCAGAACACTACTTCACACAATATACGCAAGACTTGACTCTCCCTGAGCTCGAAAGCCATGTTGCGAAAACGACCAAATCTCTTGAGTATTACTCAAACCTTGCAGAAAGAAAACGAATTTTAGCACAGGATCCTAGTCTGACAGAGCAAGCAGCTAACGATCTTCTCACTAAAGCTAGTGATCTTGACGAAGCCGTGGGGCAATATCAAGATGAGTTGAAAGATTACATTGATGAGATACATTCTAGGAATCCGTCCAGATTTGGCACTCACTTGTACATGTATTTCTTCCACAAAGGAAGTGACGTGTACAATCATGTGGACATCAAATACGTGTACTTCCGCAACTATGCACAGCTTCGAGGATCAATCAACAAATTTATTATTGAAAAGGTGGACAGGTTTAAACGCCCACAGATTGAATGCCTCCTCAGGCATTACGAACGCCTTCACGGCAACCACATAGACTGGATATTAAACGAGGAATCATGTGCCAGGCTGTTTGCCGATCCAGCACTTCAGGTCACTATTATAGTGACATATCCGTAATCATTTTTCACGCATTATCTGGATGTTGGCCAGAAATTCGTGAACATGGAGTAGTGTCAAAGATCCATAGGCGTGAAAGCCCTCGCATACTGCAGCGTCCTGTACAGGCTCCGTGGACGCCTGCCTATCAAGGACTGCTAGGTTGCCCAGATTCTCCTTCAGCAACGCCTCCGCCAGCATTTTGTTATGCTCAGTTACTATTGCCCTGAATGGAGGACATGATACCAACGTCATCGCCAGTATCAAAGACGTCGAATATGTATGGGCGAGGCCGCGGAACCACCCCACGCTTTTGTCAAGGTCCATCTTCTTGAAGTATACGTCCCACGCGCCTGTCGCTCCCACAATGATATCCGGTTGTTGTGATTCGGAAATCAGCCAGCTCATGGCAAGGCTCGGTTGATCAGCAAACGTTTTGAAGCTGAAGGTGATTCGAAGTTGCATGTCCCTGTTAAAGTACTCGCGGAGACACCCGCCCCCTGCATGTCCATCTTCCTCTGAAACACATCCCCCCTTGTCGTGTATGAGATAGGACCCGAAATGAGGGTCTGCAAACGTCGGCTCAATGACGTGGATCAGACCCCTAAGAAACATTCGTAACGAAGAATCCCCCACAAGGTATATCCATCTGTTTTGCAACTTTGTTTTATTGGCCCAGTCAAACTGGAATGATGATGAGTCACTGATGAACATCGGATTGACATAGCGCTGTTCCCAGTGCATTCTTGGATTCTTGTTATTATGATTATGAGTATGATTGTCAATGCACATGACTTTGGTTTCAAGCTGTTGGTTGTTGTTAAACTCTGTTGAGGGCTTCCTGTTTCTTCGCCCTGTTGTAGTAGTAAGGCCCTCACTAAGAGAAGGTGCAATATACTGAATCACCTTTCTTTCTATCTCAAAATCAATATATCTTTCAAACACCATGCCAAGCACAAACGACAGCAGACAAAATATCGAATGGCATGCCATATTTCCAACAAGCTAGGCTTGTGTAGCTATTGAACCTTATGGCCTATTAGCGTGCAAACTATATATATTTGCCTCGGCCCTATTCACAACCCCCACAATATATAACAGAGCCCATTGCACGCCGGCGAATGAGTAGTACTACGATGCAGGATGATAGTCCTGTCCCCAGAAGGAAAAAGGCAAAGACTTCGTCTGGTGAGGAGGAAATCAAAAAGGAAGAGGATGTCAAACACGAGCTAGAGCGGGCCTCATTATTATTGGACAACAGGCTTGGCACACTTGACTTCATAGTGGCAGGTGTCACACTCTGTGTTATCCTTTCGGTGCTGCTCAAGATGCTCAAGCCCCTATTTTTCTGGCATGACGATTATGACGATTATGGCTTAGTATGATCAATCCTCTACTTGCTATACTAAGAGTGGATTGACACACAGACACAGCAAAAAGCATCATGCTTTATTCCTTCAACACCTTTTGCAGGCTCAATCACAACTTCTTTTCGCCGCGAATGCGACGGGCCAGCTGCATGTCCTTGGGCATGATGGTGACGCGCTTGGCGTGGATCGCGCAGAGGTTGGTATCCTCAAAGAGAGAAACGAGGTACGCCTCCGAGGCCTCCTGCAGCGCCAGCAGAGCATGGCTTTGCAACCTCACATCATTTTTAGCTTCACCCACCACCTCGCGCACAAGGCGCTGGAACGGCAGCTTGCGGATGAGCAGCTCCGTCGACTTTTGATACCGACGGATCTCGCGAAGGGCGACCGTGCCAGGGCGGAAGCGGTGCGGCTTGTTGTTGCTCCCATCAGATGAGGTAGATTTGCGCGCAGCGACTTTGGCGACCTGCTGGCTTGGAGCGTTGAGGCAGGCAGATTTGCGTGCAGTTTGCTTGGTGCGTGCCATTGGGTTCTTCTTGTTTGGTTGTTGGAAAGCACATTCTGGCAAAAGTTAAATAGATCTCTGATTTTTTGCGTTATTTCCGGAAATTTGGAATTTCAGCTATTTTCGTTTTCATTTTAATAATAATTTTAAAAATAAAACATTTTTCGGAAAAATGAAATTTTTGGAGATTTGCCTAGTACGTGCTTATGAGTGTTGGTGTTGCGAACATATGTGATGTTGCAAGAAGCGCTTGCTATTGAGCAGTCCTCCTCCAATCAACATGATCTTCATTATTAAGTATGGTCACTTAAGCCCCAGCCATGAACGGATATCACCATGTGCCTTGGACTCTGGGGTCGCAAAACGTTGCCAAACTTGAAAACCATTCAGCACCTCCTTGACTGCTGCTTCCAATGACTCTATGGCAAGCGAGCTGAATTCCCACTTGTAAAAACCGCTGTGTGTAGCGTCAGAGGTTTTGAACCATGTGACGCTGATGTTTGAATCCATGTCCTTAGTATGATCATGATCAGCATGATCTGGGCTCCTGTACTGCCATGTGTCCTGTGACTCCCCCTTGCTACAACTTATTTCGAGAGTCCCAGTTGGATCTAACCATGGAAGTGGGAAATACGCCACTGGCAAATAAAGGTTTACCCCACGCCCATCTGGCTCTATAAAAAATCCCCCGTCTTTGAACTCGGCTCTGATCTGTTGGCACAATGTTTCATGCTCATTATTATCAATATTATGATGCTCGACACTACTACTAACACTATTGCTACTACTACTACTTCTACAAAGAAGTCTGAGCGACATATATGATTTAGGTGTTTCATATATCTTCAGTTTAAATAGGCACACCAAGCCTATCCTTCATTTATCCAACAGCCGAATTTCGGCAAGTCCAAGGCTTGAAGCCAAAGGCAACAAGCCAAAGGCTTGAAGCCAAAGCAACGAGCCAAAGGCAGCTAGCAAGCGTTCACGATGCGCGTGAAGATGTAGATCAGCCCAGTGCCGATGGCGTTCTCGATGTCCTTTTCCTCGGACGAGGCCTGGAGCACCTTCCCAGCCAGGCTGTACCCGTGGCCCAACGCATTGTAGAACACCAGCTCCTTGCCGTCCACCTCCATCGTCGACGTCATCAACGGCCCAAGCTGGCTGCAGAGCCCGCCGCCGTACGTGTTGTCCACGTAGTAGTACTCCGTATTGTCCGCCTTGTTCACGCGCTTATGCATGGCCAGCTCTCCCACCTTGGCCCCGCGCTTGATGTAGAGCTCCTCCATCAACATCTTGAACTCCGGCTGCGTCAGAATGCGAAGGAGGTTGCCCACCGCGTTGGCCATCGAGTTGGTCCCAATGTCGTCGCCAAGCGCCCCAAGAGGATACGGCGTCCCATTGCCCACATTCCCGAAGAAGATGGGGTTGATGTGCAGTGCGTTGCACAGCGCCTTCACCGTCGAATCCGAAGCCCGCACGGTCGGATTCGACAGCAGCCAGAAGATGTAGTCGTTCGACACCTCCACCAGCTCCTTCAGCGTGTCCACCAAGATGGGCTTCTCGTGCCTGCACTCCCCCTTGAAACTATGCTGGCCTCCGTTGCTGTTGATTTCAAACGTCGCCTTGAACGAAGTGATGCCCTGCGTACCTTTTGGCACTTTGATGTAGTTGAGCTTCTGGATGTTGAACTCATAGGACTTGACCGTCTCCTCCACCAACAGGTCCAGCACCAACGGCATCAGCAGCGCAGCCATTCCCTTGACCCACGCTTGGAGCACAAACTCCGTCGATGTGCTGCAGATGCCAAGCAGCGACTCCATCGCCACCCAATCCACATGCGCCCAATCACTCACATGCTTCTTGCTGTACACAATGCGCTTGAGCGTCTCCATGCTCACAAACTCCAGCGCAGTCTTGCCAAAGTTCTGCCCATTGCCGAAATTCGAGAAGGGGAAGCACATCGAAAGCCACGAGGGTCCTCCTCCCGCCTGATGATCCCCCACCACCGCGCCCTCCACCCGCCGGTCCTCGCCAATCTTCTCGTAGTCCCACACCGTCGCGTGCGTGATCTTCGACAGAGCCATCACCTCCGCCGTCAGCTTCAGCTTCAGCGGCTTGCCTTCGGAGATCGTGTACAGCGGGGTCGTGTACTCGGTCTCTTGGATGGCATCGAGCAGCCGCAGAAACTGCACAATGTCCACCTCCAGCTCATTCGTCGTTTTGTTGAGCTTGTAGATCCCATTGATAAAGTGGATCCGCCCCGTCTTCAACGCCGCTTGGAGCTGCCCGTCCAGAGGGCTCGTAATCATGTCGAACGTGTTGTCCGCATTCGGGTAAAGGCTGCTGATCTGAAACATTGGTTTGGTTTCTGGTTTGGTTTGGCTGGCTTCACGCTTTCTCCAAAGTATAAATCCTGGTTTGGAATTTCCCGAAATATCTTTTCTGAAAATAGCTCCCAAATTCCGAGTCATTTTAAATTTAAAACTTCATTTTGGAAATTTTGGATTTTCCAGATTTTTCAGCTGCTGCTGAAGGAGGAGGCTGCTGTTAGCCGGTTCATAGCCTCTTCGTAGCTCCGCTTGTCGCGTGATCTCGAGTACACTGCTAATGCATGCTTCATTGCTTCCTGCATTGATCTGACACATGCCTCGAACCTTTCATACGTCCTAGTATTGGTAGTGAGTCTCCAAAGGTGCTCTAAACGAGCAACTTCCATGCGATTAGCAAGGCCCCCATCTTCTGGAACATAACGAAAGTTCCATAGGCTTGTGTCCATCACATTCAATAGGTTCTTCCGCAAAAAAGGATCATTATTATTATTATTATTCTGATGATGATACACAATCCCTGAGAATTGCACCAGCACTGGTATGATATGCACCCCGCTTCCCCTCACACAGAATACCGCCCTCTGTGTCATTACGATTCCATGTCTGGCCAGGATAACAGCAATGCGCAGTGCATGCATCAGCAGCACCATGATCTCTTCTACACACAATAACTTCTCTGCACTATTCTGAGCCCCAGTCAAGTGTTCCACAAAGGGTCCAACGTTATGCATGGCGTAGGTATGCCCCCTAGGCAATCTTCCACCAATGTCCTTGGTGACCTCGCTTGGAAGGTAGGATGGCTGTAGTACTGTCTGGAGCATGTGAAATATCGAGATGTCCCTATCCACCAACGCCTCCTCTGGTATCCATTTGACAATATACCGAATGCTATTCACTGTGGGGTAGTACCACTGCTCCTTATCTAACCCCTCACACCAATGCAGCCATACAAGCTGAAAGTTTGGGCCCATCCACCCTGAAACAATTCGTTGATCCTCATGAGTCTGATGGGCTACCTCAATCAGTGTCCTCTGTGGTATCACATTGCTCTTTCGTGCTAACTTTAGCATTTTGCTCTTAGTGATATATGCATACATCATTTATATACCTATTGCATACATCAACGACAATCACTCAGATGATATGTCTACATACGAGAGGAGATCTCCAAATTATTTAATACTTGTGCACACTTCTCATATATTATAGAGAAGTTCAATCAAAGCGAGGAGATGTTGGAGTCCTATCCTCCTCATCAGCAGAGTTCGAGCTCCAATCCTCTTTGATCTCCTCGTTAGAGAGCTCAATGATACTCTCATCGCCCATGGCCTCCAGCTTCATCTGGTAGCGCTCCTTGAGCTCCTTCACCTCCGCATTGAACCCGCGCACAGCCTTCTTGTGAAGGGGATGCTTGGGATTGTAGCGAATGCAGTAGCAATCTTCGCAGGCACACTTGCACCCTTCCCACGCACCGCAAAGGCTGTAAAAGTACTTACTCTGCAAACCATGCACCTCTCGATGATAGGCTCCCTTCTCATGAAGCGCCCTCTCCACACTCTTGAGGTGATGCTGGAACTTCAGGTACTTCTCCCTCTTCTTCTGCAGCTTCTTCTTGTCAGCTCCTTTCTTCTTATTACTCTTGGAGAAAAAGGAATTGAATGCGACGTCGAAGGCCGTGGTCATTTCAACTTTTGGGTTTGTGCGTTTTGGCTTTGCTATCGTGGCTCTCCTTTTAATTCCCTTGAGATTCCCCGAAATAGCTTTTCTCAGTTTTAAATCTTTTAAATTTTTGGGCTATTTTCGGAAATTCTTGTTTTTAATCTTATTATTATTATTATTATTATGATGATGATGATTATACTTCAGCCAATAGCAACCAACATCATTCAATGATACTACAACAATGGCGTGGGCTCCTCCTCCTCCTTAAGAAGGAGGTGCACCATGTTCGAGCGCACGAAGCGCTGGAAGCTGCAATTGGGCGTGATGCCATGCACAACCAGCGCAGCGCCAGTCTGCGGGTCCGTCTCCTGCGTAGCGAGGTGGCGCTCGATCGCCTCCTTCTGGTACGACACCCCCGTCTGGTTCAGGATATAGGGTTCGGTCATGATCGCCCCGCTCAGAGGGCAGACGCAGATGGCCTTGAGCGTGGCCTTGGTGTTGGCGTTCATCTTGGCGTTGTTGGCGTTCATGTGGGTCTTGTGCCTTGATTTCTGCAATAATAATAATAATATATGGTTCTGAATTCCCCGAAATAGCTTTTCTCGTTTTTTTTTAAATTTAAAATTTTCGGCTATTTTCGGAGTTTTTGATGAGGATATTAAATCGAACAGCGAAACCCCGAAAACAACAAGAAAACAGATGCCATCCTCCTCCTCCAACACCTTGCAGCAAGAAGAAGCCCAAGAAGCCCAGAAAATCATCCATCGCTTTATGCTCAAGACAATGAAGAAGAACAAGACTCACGACCTTGTCACCGCGTTTCGCGCTCTTGGCCTCACCATACACCAAATCAAGAACCCCGACAACAACATCACGCTGCAGCAGCAGGAGAAGGATCTCTTTGCCCTCCTTCGTCGCCAAGAGACCATCTCTACATTCAAGGCATGCTTTCAGCGCATCCATATCCTCTGCGATCTCCGCCACAAACCCAAGCTGGAGAACAGGAAGGATGTCATCATCCGCCACATTCTCGCATCCTATCCCCTCATCTGTTTCCCATCCAACGACCCAACCCTCTTCTTCGCTGCCCTTCGTCTCCTCCATCAATTCGAGGAGATATGCAACGCCTGCCTCGCCCACGTCTTCTTCGTGGATATCCCCCACCACCTCACCGCCGACTTCTCTGACCTTCTCGTCGACTACATCGAGGCCTTCAATCGCCGCTATCATTGAGCTCATATGATTCTGAGCCTTCTTTCAAATATCCACTGTTGAAGCCTCTATAGTAGCTTTAATGAATGAACGCTCCTACTACCGAGGCCTCAGAATCATACTCACACTGCCCAGATAGTCTTTGATGCGCTTTATCTCGCTCCTTTCATGTTCTTGCCTTTTACGTTCAATCGGTATACTAAATACCTCAAGAATGTCCAGCGCAGTTTGTTTATTGTGAGTTCGATCAATCACATAGGGACTCACGCCCCACTCCACCATCCATTGCACAATCCCCAAATTCACCTCATGCCCACGCACACTGAGGTTCGCAACCTTGTCACAGTAGATATGCAGCAGGGTCCTCCCAGACGCATCCATCGCATTAGGATCCAGCCCCGCTCCTGTAGGTCCTGAGGCATGCACCACATGCATGACATCCTCAAAGCTGTAGCTGGGATCATAGAGCACAAGAGACAACAAGGCATTTTTATGAAACACAGCCCCGTAATCGTGCACAAGGCACCTAACACATCGAAAATACTTGTTTTTAGCAGCTGCATACAGCCCTTGGTTCAGTCCCTCATGTGGGATCCTCTCCGTTTCGACGACGCTGGGTATCAATGATACTATCCCTTCATCATTCACTTGATGTCTGGACCGCTCAAATAGCATGAGAAAGGCCCTGAGTCTGGCCGCGTAACTATCATCATAAGGATGATTCCGTTGCATCCCTCTGAGTCTCGAATCTATCCTATCATATATACTCCATGCAATGCGTACGGGCAATCATGTTGATATGACATAGCCTCTAGTCCACCACCACTACACTATGCTGTTCTATTTGTTTTGTTTTGGTCGAATCTATATTTTTTAGGATTTACTACAAACGCGATTTTAAATCTATTTTCGTGCAAAAGTTTTTTTAATTTTTAATCTATTTTCGAAAATCTCTCGCCCATAAAAGCCGTGAGCGAAAAAGCCGTGAGCGACAAAGCCGTGAGCGACAAAGCCGTGAGCGAAAAGCAGCAAACCAACACGACAACGACGACGACGACAATGACAACACCGATCGAGAAACAGGAGGCCCTAAACCCTCCTCTTCATGATAATGATGCCGCAACAGGGAGCAGCAGCAGCGGCACGAAGAACATCACCACCCATCT
>Ga0214211_1000338_pt1 | contig 11306 bp, 9 predicted proteins | sample TroBogEpilimnion_3_FD_153049 | JGI IMG/M metagenome (GOLD analysis project Ga0214211, IMG submission 153049) | Freshwater microbial communities from Trout Bog Lake, WI - 11AUG2009 epilimnion | ecosystem: Environmental > Aquatic > Freshwater > Lake > Epilimnion/Euphotic zone | place: Trout Bog... | reverse complement strand
ACTGCGCCTTGATATTCAGCAAGTGCTGCCAAAATTTCGTCTCTAGATGCGGGATCTAAGTTATTTGTTGGCTCATCTAGAAGCAGTAAGTTGGCTGCGCCAACGACGAGTGTGGCAAGCGCTAAACGAGTTCGCTCTCCGCCGCTTAGAACCTTCACCGGCTTTTGCACATCATCGCCGCTAAACAAGAACGAACCGAGTACTTGGCGAGCTTGTGGTTCTCCAACTTTCTCACCTGAAGACATCATGTTTTCAAGAACTGTTCTCTCAAAATCGAGCATCTCATGTTCCTGGGCGTAGTAGCCGATCTTGAGGCCATGTCCTGGCTCGATTGCGCCTGTGTCAGATTCAAGAACACCAGCGAGCATCTTAAGAAGTGTCGTCTTGCCCGCACCGTTTAGCCCAAGAATGACAACGCGTGAAGAGCGGTCCACTGCAAGATCAACGTCCGTGAAGATTTCAAGTGATCCATAAGATTTTGAAAGACCGTGGGCCATAAGTGGCGTCTTGCCACATGGGGCAGGAGTCGGGAATCGAAGCTTTGCTACTTTGTCAGATTTGCGAACATCTTCAAGTCCGGCAAGGAGCGCATCAGCGCGGCGCAACATTCCTTGAGCAGCAACAGCCTTTGAAGCTTTAGCGCGCATCTTCTCACCTTGCTTAGCAAGAATAGCCGCCTTCTTCTCTGCGTTGGCTCTCTCTTTTTTGCGTCGATGTTCATCATCTTCACGTTGCTGGAGATACTTTTTCCAGCCCATGTTATAGACATCAATAACATTTCGATTTCCGTCAATATAAAAGACTTTATTAACAACAGTTTCAATCAAGTTAACATCGTGGGAGATAATGACAAGGCCGCCGCTATATTTACCAAGATATTCACGGAGCCAGTTAATAGATTCGGCGTCCAAGTGGTTTGTGGGTTCATCTAAGAGCAAGGTCTCAGCGCCACTAAAGAGAAGTCGAGCTAATTCAACACGGCGCCTTTGACCGCCTGAAAGCCCTTGAAGAGTATCTTCAAACAAACGCTCTGGAAGGCCTAGGTTGGTAGCGATTGATTCTGCTTCTGATTGAGCGCTATATCCACCAGCAACATCAAATTCTTGGTTGATGCGCGAGTACTTATCCATCGCATCTTCCAGTTCTTCAGGAGTTGCAGTTGCCATCGCATCTTCTGCTTTGCGCATGCGAGTTACGATCTGATCTAGTCCTCTGGCAGAGAGAATACGATTGATAACGCTGACATCCTGATCACCGGTACGGGGATCTTGGGGGAGATAACCAATAGTTCCTGTGCGCAGTACTTGTCCGCCTGCAGGCATACCTTCTCCTGCTAGAACTTTTGCCAGGGTTGATTTGCCAGCGCCGTTTCTGCCTACAAAACCGATCCGGTCGCCATGATTGATGCGTACTGTCACATCTTTTACGAGTAGACGGGCCCCAGCACGTAGTTCAACACTCTGGGTAGCAATCACTAACTGATCTTACTGGAGATTGATGCGACTACTTTCGCAGGAGATAAAAGACAAAAGCTCCTAATTTCTTAGGAGCTTTTGTGGACGGATGAACCGCAGTTAAGGCTTAGATGTCGTAATACAGCTCGAACTCTGCTGGATGCGGACGAAGGCGAACATAATCAACTTCTGCTGTGCGCTTGTAGTTGATCCATGTTTCGATGAGATCTGGTGTGAATACGCCACCCTTTGTGAGGAAGTCATGATTGCTCTCAAGAGCATCAAGAACCTCAGGAAGTGAACCAGGAACTTGTGGGATGGCTGCAGCTTCTGCGCCTTCCAACTCGTATAGATCAACATCGACTGGAGCCATTGGCTCAATCTTGTTTTGAATTCCATCGATACCAGCCATGAGCATTGCTGCGAATGCTAGATATGGATTTGATGATGGATCTGGGCAACGGAACTCAATGCGCTTTGCCTTTGGATTCTTACCTGTGATTGGAATACGAATACATGCAGAGCGGTTACGCGCTGAGTAGACGAGGTTTACAGGTGCTTCATATCCTGGAACCAAACGGTGATATGAGTTCACTGTTGGGTTGGTGAAAGCAAGAAGAGATGGAGCATGCTTCAAGAGTCCGCCGATATACCAACGGGCCATATCTGAAAGATCGCCATATGTGCCATCTGTGAAGAACAGTGGCTTGCCATCTTTCCAAAGTGATTGGTGAACGTGCATACCTGAACCGTTATCACCAAAGAGTGGCTTTGGCATAAATGTTGCAGTCTTGCCGTTCTCCCAAGCTACGTTCTTAATGATGTACTTAAACTTCATTACATCATCGCCGGCTTGAAGAATGTCGCTGAAGCGATAGTTAATTTCCATCTGACCAGCTGTTCCAACTTCGTGGTGTGAACGCTCAACAAGAAGTCCAACCTTGCCAAGTGCCATAACCATCGCATCGCGAATGTCCGCGAGCTGATCTGTTGGTGATACTGGGAAATATCCGCCCTTGTAACGGGTCTTATAACCACGGTTAGGTGAGCCATCTGACTCCATATCCACGCCAGAATTCCAAGCACCTTCGATGGAATCGATGAAGTGGTGAGAAGAGTTCTGAGAGGTAGCGAAGTTCACTTCATCAAAGACATAGAACTCTGCTTCTGGAGCGAAGAATGCTGTGTCAGCAATACCAGTTGACTTCAAATATTCAACAGCCTTAGCAACGACACCACGTGGGTCGCGGCTATAAGGCGAGTTATCGATTGGGTTGTGTACTGAGAAGTTAATAACAAGTGTCTTCTCTTTACGGAAAGGATCTACGAATGCGCTGCTAGGAATTGGCAGAAGCTTCATATCTGATTCGTGAATTGCTTGGAATCCACGGATAGATGATCCGTCAAACATCAAGCCATCGGTGAAGACAGCCTCATCAAATGACTCAACTGGAACGTTAAAGTGTTGTTGAACACCTGGCAGATCAATGAAGCGGATATCGACGAGCTTCACATCTTCTTTCTTGATGAAAGCAAAAATTTCAGATGAATTCTTAAACATTTGTCTCCCGATAAGTAGTCAGATCTCCAACCAAGCGCATCGATGGGCTAGGTGGCTTTTTCCTGATGGCGAAATCATAGGATCTCAAAGCCAAAATGCGATAACCGCACTGTTACAGTCATGTTTCGGGTGCGGGGGTAGTGGGCAGGCTCACGTGAGTTAGCCTTCGCTTATGCTCAACCAAGCCTCATTTGGCCGCCGTCTGGCCGCCCTGACCATCGATTGGTTCATGTGCCTCTTCGTCGCCGGATTCATCCCCGGCCCCCATAGGGCCGGTGGTTCATTTATCCCGCTGGGGTTTTTCTTTATCGAAGTATTTCTTCTAACCACACTTATAGGGTCCTCTGCTGGTCAGAAACTGATGCTGCTAAAACTAGTTGATGCGATAGATGGTTCACGAGTGAATGCAACCAGAGTCTTAATCCGCACAGCGCTCTTGTGTTTGGTCTTTCCAGCTCTGATGACAAAAGAGGGACGTGGGTACCACGACGTCTTTGCAAACAGTGTGATTATCTGGGACAAAAAGCTTTCCTAAAACTTATCTCTTAGGAAGTCGCACACCCTTAGGCATAGGACCCTTTGGAATTGGCATATTTAATCCGCCAACACCCTTGAGACGCGCGCGCACTTCGCGTACTTGAGCCTTAGAAAGTTTCTTTGGAAGTTTCTTTACAGCTTTCTGCAATTTACGAAGGCCTACCTGGCCACTGTGATCGCCCACGATAATTTCAGTAATCGTGATTCCTGGAATAAATCGCTCCATCTTACGTCGCTCATCGATAAGAAGCGCGCGAACTCCAGCGCCTCCTTCACCGACCAGAATGATTCCAGGACGCCCGACAGTTCTATGAACCATATCTTGAGTGCGAGAGACACTTACGGCAGGAGTTGTTGTGAATCCCTTACGGATCGACATCAAAACACTTGCCCCTGCGCCAAGTTGGTCTTCAATACTGGCAAAAGCTGCTGAGTTAGCAAAGCGAGTAAAGAGAAAGAAAGCGACCAAGATACCAACTGGAATTCCAAGAATTCCAAAATAAACAGGGTGGTGAAGAGTTTTGCCGAGGAAGTAACCGCCAATAATGACAACGACGAAGGCAAGTGCGCACCACAGAAGTGAAAGTGGCTTGTTCTTCCGTGTCATGGCAAATGCATCTTTCAGAACAGCTAGTTGTCCCTGCTTCTCTGCTTCAGCCATTGTCTTGCTCCTTTGTGCGTTGATTGCGTGATTCCTCGAGCGTTATCGCGGTGCCACCCAAACGAGCTGGCGCCCACCATTGACCCGTATGGGAGTCAGGATAATTGGATTGGACTGAATCTAAAAGTTTGAGCATACGGTTCTTCAAATCAGCCTCAACAGCCTCAACATCATCACCTTTTGCAACGGTGAAAGGTTCACCAAAAGAGACTGAAATTGGGAATTTGTTGCGGCCAAAGTTTGGCTTTTGCTTTTTTGTCATGATTCTTTGGCTACCCCAAACCGCGGCAGGGATGATCGGAACACCAGCACCCATTGCTAAGCGCACCGCTCCACTTTTGAGTTCATCGATTTCAAAACTCAGTGAGGTAGTTCCTTCGGGAAATATTCCAATAATTTCACCTTTACGAAGTGCTCGAAGAGCCGCAACAAAAGAACCTGTACCACTATCCCTATCAACGCTGATGTGGTGCATACCGCGCATGAGGGGACCAGAAATTTTATGATCAAAGATCTCCCGCTTTGCCATGAAGCGGATATAGCGATGAGCCGGAAGCGCTGCTGTTCCAACTAGTGCAAAATCTAGATAACCAACGTGATTCATACAGATTACTGCTCCGCCAGTTTTAGGCACATTTTCAATACCCTGAAAATCAAAGCGCAAACCTAGATACTTCCAAAGAGTTTTTATCGCAACAATTACTGGGGGATAAACCAGATCAGCCACGAAGCAAGGCCTTCTTCTCCTGTGCCTGCTTATAAAGTCTTCCTGCTCTGTAGCTTGAGCGAACAAGTGGACCACTCATTACTCCAAGGAAACCAATTGCCTCTGCTTCGGCTGCTAGCTCAACAAACTCGTGGGGCTTTACCCAACGCATTACAGGATGGTGCTTTGGTGTTGGGCGTAGATATTGCGTAATGGTGATCAAATCGCATCCTGCGTCATGAAGATCTTGTAGTGCTTGTGAAACTTCCTCGCGGGTCTCACCCATGCCAAGAATGAGATTGGACTTTGTGACCAGTCCAAAGGCCTGTGCTTGTGAAATTACATCCAGAGAGCGCTCATAACGAAATGCTGGTCGGATCTCTTTAAAAATACGTGGAACTGTTTCAAGGTTATGCGCAAAGACTTCTGGACGAGTTTCAAATACCTCATTGAGCAGATGTGGTTTCCCACTGAAATCTGGAGCGAGCATTTCAACTCCGGTATCTGGGTTTAGAGCATGAACTGCGCGGATCGTCTCCGCATAGAGCCAAGCACCTTCATCCTCAAGATCATCGCGAGTGACGCCGGTGATCGTTGCATATCGAAGTTCCATGCTCTTTACTGATTCTGCAACGCGCCTTGGTTCATCACGATCCAGCTCTTCTGGCTTACCTGTATCAATATTGCAAAAATCGCATCGTCTGGTGCAGCGCTCTCCGCCAATAAGGAATGTCGCTTCGCGGTCTTCCCAGCACTCAAAGATGTTTGGGCAAGCCGCTTCTTGGCAGACAGTGTGTAAGCCTTCACTCACGACAAGTGATCGAAGCTTTGTGTATTCCGGGCCCATATTGGCGCGAGTTTTAATCCACTCTGGCTTACGTTCAATTGGCACAGCAGCATTACGTGCTTCAATGCGAAGTAGGCGGCGGCCTTCAGGAGCAAGTGTCATTAGATCACCCGTCCAAGTGCTTCAAGCACTCTTTTCTCAACTGTAGAGGAAACTTCGGCGATGTTGATCTGTCTACCAAGCTCTTTGGCCATGGAAGTGACATCGGCATCAGCGATTCCGCAAGGAACGATCTTAGAAAATGCGCTCATATCTGGGTTAACGTTGAGAGCAAAGCCGTGCATCGTGACACCTTTTGAGACGCGCACACCAATTGCAGCAATCTTGCGATCGCCTTTGACGTCTTTGATCCAGACACCAGATCTTTCACAAATACGCTCTGTTGCAATTCCAAAATCACTACATACGTCGATGAGAGCGCTTTCGATTTCGCGAACAAAGCCCACTACTTCATTTCTATTCTTCAATTTCACAATTGGATAGCCAACAAGTTGGCCTTCTCCGTGCCAGGTAATTTTTCCGCCACGATCTACATCAATAACAGGAGTTCCATCGACTGGACGCTCATCAATCTTTGTCATCCGTCCTGCTGTATAGACAGAGGGATGTTCAAGTAGAAGCAGAGTGTTTGGTTTGCTTCCTTCTGCAATAGCGTCAACAAGCTCGCGTTGATAATTCCATGTATTCATGTAATCGACTAAACCCAGGTGCTGGGTAGTAATCGTGCTTTGTGTAAGAAGAGTTGTCATTTCTGTTTACTTCGTCTCTGTCTCGCAGAGCGCAGCAAGTGCTCCGGTTAGATGTGGGTAATCAAAGGCAAAGCCATCTTCACTGAGTACTGAAGGCAAGACCTTCTTTGATCCGAGAATCTCTGTTGAAAAGCCACCGAGTGCAACCTTGAGTGCAAAACCAGGAACCGGAAAGAGCGCTGGTCGGTGAAGAGAGCGTGCAAGTGTTCCAGTGAACTCTTGGTTTGTTACAGGAAATGGAGAGGTCAAATTTACGGGACCTGAAATTGAAGAATTAAGTAGATGTGTAATCGCATTAATTTCATCATGCAAAGTGATCCAAGACCACCACTGCTTTCCAGAACCAAGCTTTCCACCAACGCCTAAACGAAAGAGCGGAAGCATTCTTCCAAGGGCCCCACCAACTGGATCCAAAACTAAACCTGTACGGATCTTTACTGTGCGTACGCTTCCGGCAAGGTCAGCTGCTGCTTCCCATTCGCGGCAGACAGTTGCTAAAAAGTCATCGCCTACGCGGTCGGATTCAGTTACTGCGCGATTGCCTGTCTCACCGTAATAACCAATGGCACTTGCGGAGATAAATACGGAGGGCTTTACCTTTTCAACAGCATGTGCAATTGCTGTTGTTCCAAGTAAACGAGAATTCAAAATTGTTGCGCGATAGCTTTTTGTCCAACGCTTATCTCCAACTCCAGCTCCCGCTAGATGGATAACTCCGTAGACACCTTCAAGTGCATCAAGATCAACAGTTCCTGCTGCTGGATCCCATGAGATTTCCTCACTTGTTGTTGCTTTGCGGCGGACTAAACGTTGAACTTCATAACCTTGTTCTTTGAGATGACCAACCAGCGCGCTACCAATGAGCCCCGAAGAGCCTGTTACTGCAATGCGCTTTGCTGGCATGAAAGTTAGAGACCTAGATCAGATTCAAAGCGACCTTCTTCTAGTCGCTCTTTAAGAGTGACAAGGAAGCGGGCAGCATCTGCGCCATCAACGATTCTGTGATCGTATGAGAGTGCTAAATAGACCATGGAACGAACAGCGATAGTTTCTCCGCCATCTGTTCCCTTCATCACCATTGGCCTCTTAACAATCGATCCAATTCCAAGAATTGCTACCTGTGGTTGGTTGATGATTGGTGTATCAAAGAGTGCGCCACGTGAACCTGTGTTTGTAATGGTGAATGTTCCGCCACCAAGTTCATCTGGGGTGATCTTGTTATCGCGTGTGCGAGCAGCGACATCAACAATACGGCGAGCAACCCCACCCATATTGAGATCTCCAGCGTCACGAATCACTGGAACAAGAAGACCACGCTCTGTATCAACTGCAACACCAAGGTGTTCTGCGCCGTGATAAGTAACTTGATCGCCCTCTACTGATGCATTTAATACTGGGTGTTGCTTAAGTGCTTCACAGACTGCAACTGAGAAGAATGGCAAGAAAGTCAGGTTGACTCCCTCACGCTCAGCAAATGATGCCTTCGCTTGATCGCGCAAACGAGCAATCTTTGTGACATCTACTTCAATAACAGTTGTGAGTTGAGCGCTTGTCTGAAGTGACTCGACCATGCGAGCAGCAATAACTTTGCGAAGACGTGACATAGTCACGGTTGTTCCGCGAAGAGGAGAGATAGCAACGGGAGTTGCAGGCTTTGATTGGCCGGTTGCTGGAGCGCTTACTGGAGATGACGATAGCGCTACTGGTTTTGAAGCCGCTTGCACGTCTTCTTTGCGAATACGTCCGCCAACGCCTGATCCCTTAACCCGACTTAGATCAACGCCTAATTCCTGGGCAAGCTTTCGAACAATTGGGGTGACATATGAATCATCAAGTGTCGCTGCAGGTCTTGCTGCTGCAACTGGGGCCGCGGCAACTTGCGCAGGCGCTGATTGCACTGGCGCAGCTTGAACAGGAGCGGCTTGAACAGGAGCTGCAACGGGTGGGGGAGTTGGAGCTACCGGTGCTGCAACAGGAGCTGCGTTAGCACTTCCAATTAATGCAAGACGAGCGCCGACTGCAACAGTTGAATCAACTGGCACATCAATTGCAAGAATAGTTCCAGATACTGGTGAAGGAATTTCTGTATCAACTTTGTCGGTAGAAACTTCAAGAAGTGGTTCATCGACATTAATAGTGTCGCCAACGCTCTTAAGCCAACGTGTAACAGTTCCTTCTGTTACAGACTCTCCTAGAGCAGGCATTGTGACAACAACTCCTGCAGAAGATGATGGCGCCGCAACTGGCGCGGCAACAACTGGAGCTGCGACAGGTGGTGGAGTTGGAGCAACAGGTGGTGGTGTTGGAGCAGCCGCTACGGGAGCTGCAGGAGCAGGAGTTGTTGCGGGAGCAGATGCTCCATCTGCAATAACTGCAAGTTCTGCGCCGACTGCAACAGTTGAATCAACTGGCACAACAATCTTTGTGAGAGTTCCTGAAACTGGTGAAGGAATCTCTGTATCAACTTTGTCGGTAGAAACTTCAAGGAGCGGTTCATCAACGTTTACGTGGTCGCCTTCATTTTTAAGCCAACGAGTGACCGTGCCTTCTGTGACGCTCTCACCGAGAGCAGGCATTGTTACTGAAAAGGTCATGACGTGTTCTCCTAGTTACCCGTGGGCGTGAAGTGGTTTACCGGCAAGTGCTAAGTGTGCCTCACCCATGGCCTCTGAGAGAGTTGGGTGGGCATGAATGAGTGATGCAACATCATTTGCGTCTGCTTCCCAGTTGTAAATGAGCTGTCCTTCGGCGAGTAGTTCTCCTACGCGTGAGCCAACCATGTGGACTCCAAGGACGGGACCATTCTTTTGGGCAACAAGCTTGATCGAACCAGCGGTCTTAAGAATGTTTGCTTTTCCATTTCCAGCAAGGTCATAACTGAGTTCAACAACGTCATACCCGCGCTCTTTAGCAACCGCAGTTGTGAGACCAACGGAAGCAACTTCAGGTTCTGAATAGGTAACGCGTGGAACACCGTCATAGTTGATTGCGCGAGGGTTTAAACCTGCAATTTCTTCGGCAACCAAGATGCCTTCAGCGAAACCAACGTGAGCAAGTTGAAGTGTTGGGATGAGATCTCCTACTGCCCAGATTCCTGGAACGTTCGTTCGGCACTTCTCATCAACCATCACATAACCACGGTCCATCGTGATGCCTTGTTCTTCATAGCCAAGATTCGCTGAAACTGGGCCACGGCCAACAGCAACGAGAAGTACATCCGCTGTGTGCTTGGCTCCATTTTCTAAAGTAACAGTGACGCCTTTTTTATCTTTAGTAGCAGACGCAAACTTCACTCCTACTTCAAAGTTGATTCCACGCTTGCGGAAGGCGCGCTCTAGTTGCTTACTTGATGATTCGTCTTCAAGTGCAACAAGGCGAGGTAAACCTTCGATAATCGTTACCTCTGAACCAAATGAATTCCAGACCGATGCGAATTCGCAACCGATGACTCCGCCACCAAGAACGATGACCGATTTTGGTACATAATCAAAAGACATTGCCTCTTCGCTTGTCACGATCTGTTTGCCGTCGATCTCAAGACCAGGAAGGGTTTTTGGATAAGACCCAGTAGCCAAGATGATGTTCTTACCGGTGTAGACAGTTCCGTTGACTTCAACTTGATTCTTACCAACGAGTTTTCCGTGTCCTTCAACAAAATTAATATTGCGAGACTTCACGAGTCCCTGCAAACCTTTATGGAGTTTTGAAATGACACCATCTTTATAGGCATTGACTGCCAACATATCCATAGAAATGAATTGGGCTTTTACTCCGAATTCAGCAGCGTGCTTGGTGTTATCTGCAATCTCACCTGCATGAAGAAGGGCTTTGGTTGGGATACAACCCTTATGAAGACATGTTCCGCCAACTTTTTCTTTCTCGATGAGCGCAACGGAAAGTCCAAGCTGTGCTCCGCGAAGGGCCGCTGCATAACCACCGCTACCAGCGCCAAGGATGACTAGATCGAAGTCGTTCAAATCTCTCGCCTCTCAATTCAGTTGTGCGGGTCTAATCCTGCCACTAATTTGGCGGCGCTAAACCTGCGGTTGCTCGTGCCTATTGCTGTGATGCGGCTAACTCGGCCAAGGTGACCAGAGAGCGAAGAGCGATTCCGGTGCCGCCGACCGTTGTATAGCCGTGGGCCGCTGCGGTGTTATAGGCGGGTCCTGCAATATCAAGATGCACCCATGGTTGATCAGGTGAAACAAATTCGCGCAAGAAAAGACCTGCAACCAACATGCCACCAAAACGGTCACCAATGTTTGCGATATCAGCCGTTGGGGAATCAAGAGATGCCCGAAGTTCTTCAGGAAGTGGCATTGGCCAAAATGCTTCACCAGAAATCTCTGCGGCTTTCAAGAAATGATCTTTCAATTCTTCGTTATTACTCATCACGGCACTTGTCCGAGTACCAAGTGCAACGACTTGTGCGCCAGTTAATGTGGCAACGTCAATAATGCCATCAAGGTGGCCATGACGTTTGGCATCTTCGGCGGCTCGAACTAAGCCATCTGCCAAGACAAGCCGTCCTTCAGCATCAGGGTTGAGAACTTCAACGGTCTTACCGCCATAAATTGTGATGACATCACTTGGCCTTGTTGCATTGTCGCTGATCATGTTTTCAGCTAAACAAGCGTAGGCATCAATGGCGATCGGCAATTTAAGATCGACAATCGCTAAGGTTGCGGCAATAACTGCAGCGGCCCCACTCATATCTGACTTCATATCTTCCATGCCGTTTGCTGGCTTGAGTGCATAACCGCCAGAGTCAAAGGTGATTCCTTTGCCGAC
>Ga0214211_1000303_pt1 | contig 12453 bp, 9 predicted proteins | sample TroBogEpilimnion_3_FD_153049 | JGI IMG/M metagenome (GOLD analysis project Ga0214211, IMG submission 153049) | Freshwater microbial communities from Trout Bog Lake, WI - 11AUG2009 epilimnion | ecosystem: Environmental > Aquatic > Freshwater > Lake > Epilimnion/Euphotic zone | place: Trout Bog... | reverse complement strand
GGAGTGTGTCAAAGCTTACTTGCGAGGTTTATTTCAGGCTGATGGAACGGTTAATGTCAGCTCCAACTCTAATAGTTGTTCAATTCGCCTAAATTCTTCTTGTGAACCATTGCTCAGTGAAATACAAATTCTTCTATCAAATTTTGGAATCTATAGCGCCATTCATTTAAGAAGAGAGTCTGCCATTAGGGAATTACCAGACGGCAAAGGGGGAAATAGGGGGTATTTGTGTCAGGATAATTTTGAGTTAGTGATTGATGGTGAATCACGAGAGCGTTTTATGCTTGAAATTGGTTTTGTGCTTCCCAAAAAAACAGAAAAATATAATGAATGGGTGAAAGATAAGGCATTAATTAAGACGCAATCCTTTCAGTCAGAGATTATTTCAATTGAATCTGTTGGCTTTGAACCAGTATTTGATGTTACTCAAGATGACAACAACACAGTTATTTTTAATGGTTTAGTCACCGGGCAATGTGGCGAACAACCATTACCGCCGTATGGTTGTTGTGATTTAGGTCCAGTCATCCTCCCGCGTTTTGTCAAAAACCCTTTTGGTTTTGCTGGTGAACCGAGCTTTGATTTTGAGGCATTCATCTCGGTTGTGAAGATTCAGGTACGGATGCTGGATAACGTTTTAGATGCTACTTACTGGCCCTTGCCTGAGCAGGCTGAAGAGGCCAGGATTAAACGTCGTATTGGTGTGGGCTTTACTGGTCTTGGTGATGCACTAGTCATGCTGAAGTTGCCATACAACGAAGAAGGTGCTCGCATTGTGGCTGCCAAGATTGCTCGCGTCATGCGTGATGCTGCATACGAAGCATCCGTTGAATTAGCAAAAGAGAAGGGCGCGTTCCCCAATTTGGATGTTGAAAAATATCTGGGTGGTGATAGTTTTGTGAGTCGACTAGATGACAAGCTAAAAAATGATATTCGTCAGTTTGGCATTCGCAATAGCCACTTACTCTCGATCGCACCAACCGGCACTGTAAGTTTGGCATTTGCTGATAATGCCTCTAATGGTATTGAGCCGGCATTTTCATGGGTATATCGTCGCAAGAAGCGTGAAGCTGACGGCAGCACTAGTGAGTACGCAGTTGAAGATCATGCATGGCGCATGTATCGAGATTTGGGTGGTGATGTTGAAAATCTACCCAAGTATTTTATTTCTGCTTTGGAGATGTCCGCTACTGACCATATTGCCATGATGGAGGCCGTGCAACCTTTTGTTGATACCGCCATCTCTAAAACCGTCAACGTGCCAGCAAATTATCCTTACGATGACTTTAAGAGCCTATATACCCAAGCGTGGCGTGCGAATCTGAAGGGGCTAGCCACTTATCGCCCAAATAGTATTTTGGGCTCGGTATTAGATCTGGGCCCTAGCAAGGAAGAGCCTTCGTTATCTAATGATGATGTTGCTGATCCCATGAGAATCGTGGTGGAAAGTCGTCCTAAAGGAATCTTGCCTGCGGTCGCTGAAAAAATTGAGTACTGGACACAAGAGGGGCATAAGACTTTATATCTCGTGGTGTCATTTATTACGATTCCTCTGAAAGGCGAAGCCGGTGGCTCAATTGAGCGTGCCATTGAGTTCTTTATGCCGGTTGGTCAAAATGGTGAATCGCAACAATGGATTACGTCAAGTATGCGATTGCTTTCATTAGCAGCTCGCGGAGGCTTTTTAGAGCGCGCTTTAAGTGATATGCGCAAAGTTGCTTGGGATCGAGGTGCAGTAAGACTGGGCACTTTCGAGAAAATTGATGGTACGCGCATGCCTTTATGGCATGACTCTGAAGTGGCTGCGATTGGTTACGCCATACAAAACATCATTGAGCGCCGTAATGGTGGCGCTACAAATGATCTTTCAGAGGCGCCTATTCGTGGGGCATCTACTCCGCCAGTGATGGTTGGGAAGAAGTGTGCTGAATGCGGTGCTCATGCTGTGATCCGCAAGGATGGCTGCGACTACTGCACCCAATGCGGACACTTAGGAAGTTGTGGGTAATTAGCCCCTACCTACAAAAGGCATGTTCGTGGCCATGATAGTCATGGATAGGATGTTGCTTTCAAGAGGCAGTTGAGCCATATGGAGGACTGCCTCGCCGACATGATCTACATCCATTCGGGGTTCAACTTTAATTGAGAGGTCAGCCTGAATGATGCCGTTAGCCATACGCTCGGTCATCTCAGTCGCTGCATTGCCAATGTCGATTTGACCGCAAGCAATATTGAAGGCGCGCCCATCTAAGGCAATCGTTTTGGTCAATCCGCTGATGGCATGTTTAGTAGCAGTGTAGGGCGCTGACATCGGGCGGGGTGCATGTGCAGAGATAGAGCCATTATTAATAATTCTGCCGCCTTGAGGAGATTGCGCTTTCATCATCCGAATGGCTTGTTGTGAACAAAGGAAGGCGCCACACAAATTGGCGTTGACGACATTCATCCACTGCTCGTAACTTAATTCTTCCATTGGAATAGCTGGGGCACCCATTCCGGCATTGTTAAAAAGTACATCAATCCGACCATGGTGTTTCTGAATTTCTGAGAATAGGGATTTAACTTGTTCTGGCTTTCCAACGTCGCACGCAACTGCGAGACAATTTGTTGCATCACCGCCAATATCAACGATGGCTTTTTGTAGCTTTTCTAGGTTGCGGCCAGTGAGAACTACCTTATAGCCGCCTTTGAGAAGTGCTTTGGCAGCAGCCCTGCCGATTCCAGCTCCAGCGCCCGTTACTAGGGCAATCTTATTTTGTACTTGGCTCATTACTGTCTCGACTATTGTTTTAAAAATGACATCTTATCGCGGATTATTTGGCTAGAGTTGATTCTTTTGTGTATTTTTGGCATGGGGGCATAATGCAAAAAAGATCAGAGATTTAATACGAGAGATTTCTATGAATTTCCTACGCAAACAACTCTACAACCCTATAGCTATTGGTGTAGCGATCATTTTATTGATTGCCGCCCTATTTGGGGTGTTGTGGGTCCTGGTACCGCCGCCACCAAAGACCATTGAGATGGCCACAGGTTTTCCTACGGGCCTGTATTACCACTTCGGTGAGCGTTTAAAAAGCGCCCTTGCTAAAGAGGGCGTGACACTTGAGCTGAAGACTACTGGTGGGACGATTGATAACCTGGCCTTATTGGATGATCCAAGCTCTGGGGTTGATTTTGCAATGGTTCAGGGTGGAGTCGCTGATGTTGCCAAGTACCCGAATTTGGTGTCCATCGCCGGAATGTTTTATGAGCCAATATGGATTTGGTATCGTGAGCCGGCCTTTAAATCTGATGGTGGACGATTGAGTGTCTTGAGTCAACTAAAAGGCAAGCGTGTTTCGATTGGTAATGTTGGTAGTGGCACATTGGCCTTGAGCAATGCTTTGCTCCAGGTTAGCGGCATTAGTGATGAGGAATTACATGTCGAAAAACTCAAGCCTGATGAAGCCTTGGCCAAGTTAAAAAATGGTGAGCTGGACGCGGTATTTATCGTTGCTGCAGCTGAAGCACCTATCTTGGAAAAGTTTTATACCATTCCAGGGGTCCGCTTAATGAGTTTTGAGCAGGCCGATGCCTATACGCGAAACTTACCGTATCTATCCAAGGTAAACATACCGAGAGGGGTAGTGAGCATTGCCAATGATTTACCAAGGCAAGATATCGTGGTACTTGCACCAACTGCAACCCTAGTAGGACACGCGGATATTAGCCCAGCTCTCGTGACTTTGTTGTTGGGGGATACATACGATATTCTGAAATCGTATTCTCGATTACAAAAGCCGGGTGAGTTTCCATCGGGGGTAGGATTAGATTTTCCGCTTCATGCTGATGCTGATATTTATTTAAAAGATGGGCCATCATTCTTGCATCGCTATTTACCATTCTGGACTGCGGTATGGGTCGGTCGATTTGTGAAGATTGTGATCCCGCTGCTGGTGATTTTGATTCCTTTATTTACCTACATTCCGGCAGCTAAGAATTTAATTTTGCGGCTGAAGCTTTCTCAGGTTTACGAGGAGCTAAAGATTTTAGAAAAGAATGCCTCTAATCCCGATTTGCGTGAGAAGAATTTTAAAGATTTGGCAGCAATCGAAAAACGTGTAGCCCATATGAAGGTGGCAAGGCTAGACGCTAAGGAGTTGTATGACCTAAAGGCACATGTTGGTGACACTCGCCAGAGGTTGAATTTAATGGAGTAGTGATCTGCTTGGTCACAATAATAGGAGACAACATGTTTAAAGAAACGCTAGTAAAAATAAGCGTAGTAGTGATCATCAGTGCTTTAGCGACGGGCGTTTTTGCGCAGACTTATCCCAATAAGCCCATCAATCTTGTGGTGCCACAAGCGGCTGGCGGTACGAATGATATTGTTGCGCGATTAATCGCGCCTGGTCTGGGTGAGGCGCTAGGCGCCTCTATTGTGGTTGAGAATAGACCTGGTGCCGGTGGCAATATTGGCACCCAAAGCGTAGCGCGTGCAGCCAAGGATGGATACACACTCCTTCTGACTATCAATAGCGCACAAGCGATTAATCCAGCTTTGTACAAAAATCCCGGCTTTGATCCAATCAATGATTTTGTACCTCTGTATTACATTGGCGCCACACCTTACGTATTAGTGGCCCCACCAGGATCCCCGTTGAAAACCTTAGCGGATGTTGTTGCAGCAGCAAAGAAAAAACCCGGTGAGCTATCTTATGCGTCAGCCGGTAATGGCACGATTAGTCACTTATTGGGTGCAATGATCAATACCAGCGCCGGTATTGAGATGCAGCACATCCCCTACAAAGGTGTAGCCCCAGCAATTAATGATGTCTTGGGTGGCCAGGTGCCCCTGGCTTTTGCAAGTCTGCCTTCAGCCCTGAATTACATCAAGGCTGGAAAACTACAGGCAATCGCTATCAGCTCTGCTAAGCGCTCTAGTGGGGCGCCAGATATTCCGACGATTGCCGAAACTTACCCTGATTGCGTGGGTGAGGTGTGGGTGGCCATTTTTGCTCCCGCTGGAACCAATGCGTTTGCCGTCAAGAAAATTCAATCTGCCATGAAGGCTACCCTGTCTATGCCAGAAGTGAGAGAGAGGCTGATGGCGCAAGGTTTAGATTTGGCACCGGTTCCCCCTGAAAAGTTAGGCGCACTACTAAAGGACGAGTTGGCGAAGTGGGTAAGAATTGTAAAAGCCTCGGGTGCTCAACTAGATTGACCTAAAATCAAAAGATGACTATTTCAACCTTATCTCCGCCAGTAACTCCCGCTAAGGAGTTAGTTCAATCTCTGCGCACTAACGGCTATGTAGTAGTTTCTGCCGAAACGGTTGCAGAGATCACTAAGACCTCGTTATCAGATCTTTTGGCCTTGAATGTTTTTTGGAATGATTTGCCACGCGATCCCTATTTGAAAGATGGAGGTCGCTATCGTTATCGCCGTCATGCTAGTTATGAAATTAAAGGCGATGCTCTTGTAGCAGTACCTCACCGCGCCCATTGGCAGTCAGTAGATTACAACGCCTTACATGGCGGTATTGAGCGCTGGTTCGAGCCAATGCAAGCGCAGTTAACTGGTAGCCCTGCTTGGAAATCATTATTGCTTGGCATGGCGCATGTATTAAGTAGCCTCAAGCCAGTCAATACTTGGTTTGTAGAAGCACACGAATTCAGAATTGATACCACTGATGGTATTGGTCGTCCAACACCTGAGGGTGCTCATCGCGACGGCCATGATTTTGTAGCAGTTTTTATATTAGATCGCGTTGGTATTAAGGGTGGTGAAACACGTGTCTTTGAAGCCAATGGTTCAGCTGGCTTGCGTTTTACGCTCAGCCAGCCTTGGTCTTTGTTGCTCATGAATGATGAGCGCATGATTCATGAATCCACTCCTATACAGCCGGTTGGAGCGCATGGCCATCGAGATACCTTAGTGCTGACTTATCGCTCAAATGGTTTCCAGGACTCCCCAAATGGTGGGCAGCAGTAAGTCTGACTTACTGCACTTCATCCGGATATGAGTAATCTTTATCGGGTTGGTTGTGCCGCTGGATTTTCTGGTGATCGCCTCGGTGTTGCTCGACCCATCGTAGATGAATTCTTAAGATTGGGCGAGCCCGCTTGTTTGATCTTTGAGAGTTTGGCTGAAAGAACTTTAGCGCTTGCTCAGTTGGATCGTCGACAAAATCCTGCGCTTGGCTTCGAGCCTTTGTTAGCAGAAATGCTTGAACCCATCCTCGCTGATTGTTTGTTAAATAATATTCCAATTGTCGGCAACTTTGGCGCTGCCAATCCTGAGGGCGCTGCATCCCTCATTGCGAAGCTGGCTAAAGCTCAAGGCTTCCCATCCATCAAGATAGCGATTGTGAGGGGCGATGAGATTTCTGCCTCAGTTTTTATGGCTTGTCTCGATCAGCAGAGCCAAGAAGCTTTATCTAATAGTAGCCTCGTCAGTGCGAATGTGTATTTAGGTGCCCGCGAAATTGCGGATGCATTGAATGATGGAGCGCAAATAGTGGTCACTGGGCGGGTTGCTGATCCCGCGCTCACAGTTGGGCCCTTGATGGCCCATTTCAAAAAATCTTGGAGTGATTGGAATTTTTTAGCTCAGGCAACGATGGCTGGGCACCTGCTTGAATGTGGTGCTCAAGTTACGGGCGGTTACTTTGCAGATCCCGGGGTAAAAGATGTTCCAGGCTTAGCTAGTGTGGGATTTCCAATCATTGAATTTGATGAGTTTGGAAACTGCTACGTTACCAAGGCTCCCAATACTGGTGGCGTGGTGAGTCTCATGACCGTAACTGAGCAACTTCTTTATGAGGTCCATGACCCGGCTCGCTATCTCACGCCGGATGTGATTGCGGATATCAGCCAAGCCCAATTAGAGCTTACCGGAGAGAATAAGGTTTTACTCAACAAGGTATTGGGTCATGAAAAGCCCGCTACCTTAAAAGCAAATATTTGTATTGATGGTGGTTGGTTGGCTGAAGCGGAAATTTCTTATGCTGGCCATCATGCTTATGAGCGTGCCCAATTGGCGGCTCAGATTATTCGCGAGAGATTGTCGGATGTATTGGATTTAAGGATTGACTATATCGGGTCTGCAAGCGTATTTCCAAGTGAAGATGGCAGTGGACCATCTTTCAGGGCGCAAGGCGGGTTTGAAGATATTCGACTACGTGTTGCTGCGGCTCATATGAATAAAGTGATTGCTAATCAGCTTTGTCGAGAGTTAACGGCGCTCTATACCTGCGGACCAGCGGGAGGCGGTGGCGTGCGCACTAGTCTGCGGCCTCGTTTAAATACTTTGGTGGCTTATGTGCCTCGTGATCTAGTGAAATCCTCTTATGAATTCTTTGCGGGTGAACAATGAATTTAACTAAGACAAGAATCCCCTTGTATGAATTGGCTCATGCGAGAACTGGCGACAAAGGGAATCGCTCAAATATTAGTGTGATTGCTTATCGGCCTGAAGATTTTGCCATCTTACTCAGAGAAGTGACAGCTGAAAAGGTGCGTGAACACTTTTCGTTTCGAAAGCCTACAGCCGTGCAGCGCTATGAATTGCCAAATTTATGCGCACTGAATTTTGTGATGGATGATGTGTTGGAGGGTGGAGTCAATCTATCTCTCAATCTCGATACCCACGGCAAGAGCCTTTCTTATTGGCTCTTAGCGATGGAGATCGATCCGAGTTGAATGGATTACTCAGCCTCCATACCGGCATCTTTAATTGCCTTAGCCCACTTCACAGTTTCAAGTTTGATTTTCTTATCCAGCATTTCAGGGCTGCCAGGTTGAGATTCAAATCCTAAGGAAGCAAAGCGATCGACTAGATCTTTTGATTTAGCTGCCTCGTTAATAGCTTTGTTGAGTTTTGCTACAACATCCTTAGGCATGCCTGCGGGGCCGAAGGCTGCAAAAAATGCAATCAACTCATAGTTTTTAATTCCCAATGATTCATTGACTGTTGGCAACTCAGGGATAGCAGGCGAGCGTTTGAGAGAAGTCACTGCAAGACCGCGCACCTTACCAGCTTGGACTTGTGGGAGCATTACTGCAAAGTCTGCGGTAAACATATTGACCTGACCGCCAATCAAATCTGTCATCGCATTAGGTCCGCTCTTATAAGAGATTCCAGTCATCTTGATGCCAGTAACGCTAGCTAAAATTTCTGAGGAAACGCGTTGAGAGGTGCTGGCATAAGCAAAAGTCATTTTCCCTGGATCAGCTTTTGCTAAAGCAACAAAGCCACCAAGTGTTTTAGCTGGCACATCATTATTAACGGCTACGATCAGGGGTACAGACCCAAAATAACCAATGGGCGTAAATGCAGTGTCTTGGTTATAAGGTAAATTTTTGACAAGACTTTTCAGTGCCGCATTGGTACTGTTAGTGCCAAAGAGGAGAGTGTAGCCATCTGCAGGTGCTTTAGCGACAACATCTGCCCCAATCATCCCGTTTGCACCAGGCCTGTTTTCAATCACCACTGGCTGACCTAAGGTCTCAGCCATTTTGACTGCGAAGGCTCGACCAATTTGATCGGTGGCGCTCCCTGCTGCAAAAGGCACAATCGCTTTAATGGGTTTATTGGGGTAGCCATCTGCTAAAACGATGTTGCTTGTCAGTAGCAGCAAGAAGGCTGCGCAGCATTGAATAAAACGATTATGGGCGTATTGGGTATTCATGGGGTCTCCATCTTATTTTGCCTAGTGTAGCGGTTCTTGACCCTGTTGGGGCGAGTAGAATGAACAGTCTTTTAGTGAGCCCCTATGCGCTTTCGATCCGCTGGATATACCCCTCTTATGCTTATGGCGCAGACTTGTGCGCTCTTAGGCTTTGCTTGTTATGCGGTGGTGTTAACCCCTTTGCAAGACGAGTGGCAGCTGAGTAATTTCCAGTCAGGCTTAATCGCTAGCGCATTCTTCTTTGGTTATATGTTGGCCGTACCTCTAGCTACTGCCTTGACGGATCGAGTGGATGCACGCAAGGTGTATTTAGTCGGAGGCATCTGTGCAACCTGTGGATTATTGGGAATGGGTTTATTTGCCCATAATTTCTACACGGCATTATTTTTTATGGCGCTCAATGGAGCAGGCCTAGCTGGCACCTATATGCCAGGCCTCAAAATTTTGTCTGATCGCATACAGTCTGGAGAGCTCACACGACATATCGCGTTTTATACCGCTTTCTTTGGCATCGGCACTGGCTTTTCTTATCTATGTTCCGGATGGATATTGCACAGTTTTGGTTGGCGCTATGTATTTTCTGTGATTGCTATGGGGCCATTCGCTGCATTGTTAATTGTGTGGCTATTGATTCCGCCACTGCAGCATCAAAAGTGGAGTGGCCCATTACGCATTCGCATGCGCGATATTTTCCCCTTGGATAAATGGCGTTTAGTGCTCCAGGATAAAAAGGCTTCAGGATTCATTTTTGGTTACACAGCCCATTCTTTAGAGTTGTTTGCTTCTAGAAGTTGGCTTGTAGCCTTCTTTGGTTTATGCGCAGCAGTTTCTGGGGAAGCTTTCTTTCTGACCGCTACCACTTTAGCGGGTGTGATTAATTTCTGTGGAGTGCCATCCTCGATTTTGGGTAATGAGATTGCTTTGCGTATTGGGCGTCAGAAATGGGTATGTTTTGTGATGCTCATGAGTGCAGTGATGGGTATAGCCTTGGCTTGTTCTACTGGGAAATCATGGTGGTTAATTGTTGCTCTAGCGATTGGGCATGCCATTTTCATTATGGCGGACTCTGCAACACTCACTGCGGGCTTGGTGACTAGCGCTCAGGAAAACATTAAAGGTGCAGCAATGGGTTTGCATTCCTTAATGGGTTTTGGCGGCGGATTACTCGGTCCAGCAATCTTTGGATTTGTGTTGGATTTAACAGGTTCTAGAACTTCACAGATCTCTTGGGTTTGGGCATATGTAGCAGTAGTGATTTGGGGTGTGCTGTTCGTGATATATGAGCGCCGCAATGGCTGGGTTGGGCAAAAGCCGACATCATGAGCAAGAGTTTGAATAGCATTTGCTATCACTGTGGAAGTTCATTGCTTCCCAATGAGGCTTACTCTGTAGATTTGAATGGTGTCTCAAGATCATTTTGTTGTGCTGGGTGCATGGCAATTGCGCAAACCATTCATGGTGAAGGCTTAGAAGTCTTTTATGCAAGACGGGCGCAATCCAGCGATAAGCCATCTGCATACCTTGCCTCTGATCAAATCCCTACCAAGCTGCTACCATATGACGATCCATCATTGCTGGGTCGCTTCACTCGCCCGGTCGGTGATGAGGGCGATCTTGAAACAACGCTACGTCTTGAGAAAATCAGGTGCGCTGCGTGTGTTTGGTTATGCGAGCAACACTTGCGCCGTAGCCCTGGAGTGCAAGACGTACAAATTAATTACGTCACGCAAAAGGTGAAGATTATTTTTTCACCAAAGCAGGTTAGCTTGGCAAGACTTCTTTTTGAAATTGAGCGCATTGGCTATGAAGCTTGGCCATTCGAACCATCACTTTCTGTTGAGAGATCCAAGAAGGAAAAGCGCCAATTACTCACTAGGCTTGGGGTTGCTTTATTAGGAATGATGCAGGTCATGATGTATGCGTGGCCATCATACGTTGGCGCCAATGACATCACGGTTGAGTACGATTTACTATTGGGCTGGACGAGTTGGGTGCTGACAGTGCCAGTGATGCTGTATTCAGCAGGGCCAATTTTTCAGGCTGCGTGGCGCAGTGTTCAATCGTTTAGGCAAACCCACATGTTGGGTATGGATGTGCCGATCGCACTAGCTTTGGCGCTGGCATTTATTGCGGGCACGATCAATTTAGTGACAGGATCCGGTCAAAGTTATTTTGATTCAATCACGATGTTTGTCGCTTTCATTTTGGCAGCGCGTTATGTTGAATTGCTCGCAAGACAAGATGCACAGGGAGGTGCCGAGGCCTTAGCTAAACAACTTCCTGCAACGTGCGAACGCGTGCTGGATTACCCACAGGCTCAGCAGATTGAATTGGTTCCTGTTGTGAACTGTATGCCCGGTGAAATATTGAGAGTATCTCCAGGTGAGGTGGTGCCAGCTGATGGTATGTTGATTGCCTGTGAAAGTTCGGTAGACGAGTCTCTCTTAACTGGTGAATCAAAACCAATCGATAAAAAGATTGGTGATCGTATTTATGCTGGAACTCACAATATTCTCAATCCCCTCATCATGAGAATAGATGCGGTAGGGCAGTCCACCAGAATTGCTGGCATTGCTTCTTTACTCGATCAAGCCTTGTTAGCAAAACCATTGATGGTGAGTCTTGCAGAAAAGTGGGCCGGCTATTTTGTGGGCTTCTTATTGCTCTGTGCTTTCTTATCATCAGCAATCTGGCTGTATATCGACCCTAGCAAAGCATGGACAGTTTTAGTAGCCGTCTTAGTAGCAAGCTGCCCTTGCGCCTTATCGCTTGCCGTGCCAACGGCGATGGCCGCAGCGCAGGGCGCGGTTACCAGACTCGGCCTCTTGATTGTTCGTGGGCATGTGATGGAGGGCTTGGTTAAAGCAAGTGATCTTGTGCTCGATAAGACTGGCACTTTAACCATGGGTCAACCGGAGCTGAAAGAGATTGTGAATCTTCGCTCTGGGTATCGCCGTGAAGAGGCTTTGGCTTTAGCAACTGCTCTTGAGGGAGGTCAACGACATCCTTTGGCGCTCTCCTTGCTACGTGCCGCTGAACTTGAAAATCTCTCACTGCCAGTTTTATCCGAACCCGTGATAAATCAACTCGGTAAAGGTTTGAGTTCTGGGGCCTATCGCTTGGGTAGTTCAAACTGGATTGGTGCACATCAAGATCTTCAGACTGGGCAATATGGTCAGGTGCACTTAGCTGACGAGCAAGGACTGATTGCGAGTTTTATCTTTCTAGATACACCAAGAGTCGGTTTACAAGATTTTTTATCAGCCGTGCGCGCAAGAAATATTACTGTGCACTTGGTCTCAGGAGATGATCCAGCGACAGTCGCTTGGTGGGCTCAAAAAGTGGGTATTGAAAGTTATCAAGGTGGATGCACACCTGAAGATAAGTACAACTATATCGAGCGATTACAAAGTTCAGGGCGCTTTGTGTGGGCAATCGGTGATGGTGTGAATGATGCTCCTTTGTTAGCTCGTGCCGATATCTCTATTGCGGTTGGTGCTGGTGCGCCACTTGCTTCTGCTGGTGCGGATGCAATTTTGACGGCGAGTTCTCTGACGCCATTGGCAAAAATATTATTACTAGCCGATAAAACCCAAATGGTCATTAAAGAGAATCTGATGTGGGCTTTGATATACAACTTAGTAGCTATTCCGGCGGCAATGATGGGTTTGGTAAATCCTTGGATCGCCGGAGTCGGAATGTCTTTATCCTCCTTAGCGGTGACTTTGAATGCCTGGCGCTTAAGAAAAGTTTAGACTTGAGCGATGGAAAGCTTATTT
>Ga0214211_1000290_pt1 | contig 12743 bp, 10 predicted proteins | sample TroBogEpilimnion_3_FD_153049 | JGI IMG/M metagenome (GOLD analysis project Ga0214211, IMG submission 153049) | Freshwater microbial communities from Trout Bog Lake, WI - 11AUG2009 epilimnion | ecosystem: Environmental > Aquatic > Freshwater > Lake > Epilimnion/Euphotic zone | place: Trout Bog... | reverse complement strand
ATGGCAAGCGAGTGCTCGGCCCAGATCTTCCAACAGAAGAACTTCGAGAAGGTTTAGTAAGCCGCGGTTGGTTTGATCTCAATCATAAAAAGGCAATTGCAACCATTAAAAACACCGTGATTGAAGTGCGTGGAACAGATGATGCTCACCTCAATCGTGATCAATACGCATTAGTCAGCGGTAAGCCTGTGCAATGCGATCTTGCAATTGGAGTTACTCACGCGCCTTATATGAGGGTATTGGATGCAATGGCTAAAGATGATCTGGATTTAATCTGCGCGGGCCACACCCACGGCGGACAAGTTCGTCTTCCTTGGTTTGGCGGTTCAAAAGCGCTCACAACAAACTGCGACTTACCAACATGGCGAGCACGCGGTGTGAGCAAAGTAAAAGATGAACCATGGCTCAATGTTTCAGCAGGAATGGGGACAAGCCCCTTTGCACGCATACGCGTTGCATCCCCACCAGAAGTATCACTGCTGGTACTTGAAAGCGCTTTATAAAACTTAAGCGCTAAATTCCTTTGCAACAAGTTCAGCAATCTGCGCAGTATTCAGCGCAGCGCCTTTGCGCAGGTTATCTCCGCAGACAAAGAGATCAAGTGCATGATCATCATCAAAACTGCGGCGAACACGGCCAACCCAAGTTGGATCTGTGTTCACAACATCTGCTGGCGTTGGCCAGATTCCCTTTTCAGGGTCATCCAAAAGCTCAATACCAGGAGCAGTTTTAAGTAGATCTTGCGCACCCTTTTGTGTAACTTCTTTATCAAAGATTGCGTGAACTGAAAGTGAGTGCGTTGTAATTACTGGAACGCGCACACATGTCACAGCAACCTTGAGGTTTGGAAGACCCAAAATCTTGCGAGATTCAAAGCGAACCTTTGTCTCTTCAGATGAATAACCATCAGGCTTAAGTGATCCGGCCCAAGGAATAACGTTAAGAGCAAGTGGGGCTGGGAATGCGCCAAAGTCCTTAATGACAGTGCGTAAATCTCCTGGCTCTTCGCCAAGCATTGTTCCTGCAACTGCGCTAATTTGATTGCGCAAAGTTTCAGGACCAGTTACTCCCATACCTGAAACAGCTTGGTATGAAGAAACAAAAAGTTCTTTGAGTCCATAGGCCTTATGCAATGCGCCCATAGCAACAATCATTGTCATAGTGGTGCAGTTTGGATTAGAGATGATGCCCTTGGGACGGTTCTTGATTGCCTCTGGGTTAATTTCAACAACAACCAGTGGAACTTGATCATCCATGCGCCAGAATGTTGAGTTGTCTACGACAACTGCCCCGCGTGAGACAGCTATAGGCGCCCATTCACCAGCAATGTCATCTGGTGTATCAAACATGGCGATATCAATTCCGTCGAATGCTTCTGGAGAAATTGGAACAACGGTGAGTTCCTCACCGCGGCACATAAGTTTCTTACCTGCGCTGCGCGCAGATGCAATTAGGCGGATCTCACCGTAAACGTTTGGACGCTTGGTCAAGATATCAAGCATGACGCTACCAACAGCGCCTGTTGCACCTACAACTGCAAGTGATGGTTTCTTACTCATCGGCCTGTTCCTCCATATACGACGGCTTCTTCTTTGGCATCTAATTCAAATGCAGTGTGAGCTGCCTTTACGCCCTTTTCTAAATCACTTGCTCGGCAGATAACTGAAATACGGATTTCAGATGTTGAAATCATTTCAATGTTAATTCCTGCATCAGCTAAGCATGCAAAGAATGTTGCCGTCACACCTGGATGTGAGCGCATTCCTGCTCCAACAAGTGAAAGCTTTCCGATCTGGTCATCATATTGAAGAGAGGCAAAACCAATCTCACCTTGAAGACCCTTAAGGAGCGCGACTGCTTCAGCGCCATCTGCCATAGGGAGTGTGAAGGAGATATCTGTCAGCCCAGTAGCTGCCGCCGATACGTTCTGCACAATCATGTCGATGTTGATGTCGGCATCTGCGATTGCTTGGAAAACTCTTGCTGCAATACCAGTTCTATCTGGCACTCCAACTACGGTGATCTTCGCTTCGCTCTTATCGTGCGCGATACCGCTGATAATTGCTTGTTCCATTTCTCCTCCTGGGTGATCTTTGACGATCCACGTTCCTTCTAAATTTGAAAATGATGAGCGGACATGAATAGGTAAATCAAAACGGCGTGCATACTCCACGCAGCGAAGGTGCAACACTTTTGCTCCGCTTGCTGCGAGCTCTAACATCTCTTCATACGTAACGGTTGTGAGTTTACGTGCGGTAGGCACGATGCGTGGGTCGGCGCTATAAACGCCATCAACATCTGTATAGATCTCACAAACATCAGCTTCAAGGGCAGCAGCGAGCGCAACAGCAGTTGTATCTGATCCACCGCGTCCAAGTGTTGTTACATCGTTTGTATCTTGAGAGACACCTTGGAAACCTGCAACGATCGCAATGTGGCCACCATCTAGCGCCTCACGAATACGACCTGGTGAGACATCGATAATGCGAGCCTTACCGTGTTTGCTATCTGTAATTACTCCAGCTTGTGAACCTGTAAACGACATTGCTTCATGGCCTAAGTTTCCAATTGCCATCGCAAGAAGAGCCATAGAGATTCGCTCACCAGCAGTAAGAAGCATGTCGAGTTCTCGGCCGTGAGGAAGCGGTGAAACTTGGTTCGCTAGATCGATTAATTCATCGGTCGTATCGCCCATGGCCGAGACAACAACGCAGACCTGGTGGCCAGCACGTTTAGTGGCCACGATTCTGCTGGCGACTCGCTTAAGCCCTTCGGCGTCAGCGACGGAAGAGCCGCCGTACTTCTGAACGATTAAACCCATAAGAGAAGGTTTCCACAATAGTTGGACATAAGGGATATCTTCCCACAATGTGAGACGCTGGTGCGTATTAAATAATGAGATAGTCCCTAACTAACTTCAATCAGGACCTATTCGACTGTGCGGCGCCCCTCAAATGCACGGCCCAAGGTGACCTCATCGGCATATTCAAGATCTCCGCCCACTGGTAGCCCTGAAGCAAGGCGGCTGACCTTCACGCCCAAAGGTTTGATCTGGCGAATCAAATATGAAGCTGTTGCTTCACCTTCAAGATTTGGATCTGTGGCAATGATTAATTCTTGAATCTCTGTATTTCCTAAACGAATCATGAGCTCTCTAATTCGCAAGTTCTCTGGGCCAACTCCATCGATAGGAGAGATTGCGCCACCCAGAACGTGATACTTCCCTCGAAATTCGCGCGTCTTTTCAATTGCCATGACATCTTTTGGTTCTTCAACAACACAGATGATGCTTGCATCACGCCTTGGATCTTGGCAGATACGGCAGAGGTCTTCTTCGCTGATGTTTCCGCACTCTGTGCAGAACTTCACTCGCTCTTTTACCGTGCGCAGAACATCTGCAAGACGCGTGACATCTACTCGCTCTGATTGAATGATGTGAAATGCGATGCGCTGAGCTGACTTAGGTCCAATGCCCGGAAGGCGGCCAAGTTCGTCAATGAGATCTTGTATGGCTCCGTCGTACATCACTGCTCAAATTCTTTAATGACTTGCGCGCCTAGCTCACGTGCAAGTAGCGCAGTACCTGAAAGCTGGTTCTCATCTGTGTGCTCCTCGGTTGTGCGCTCACTTGTGGGTATCCCGATAGATGAATCAACGATCACCTCAATCTCGCGCTTGAGTCCAATGACATCTTCAAAAGCTGCCTTTAAAATCTCATCGCTGCCACTGCGCATAAAGGAATCGCGCGCGCCAGCATTCACAATCGCAATTGTGATGTTCTTCTCATCAATCGCAAGTACTTGCGCGCTTGCCGCAAGTAGCGACCACGTTAAACGGCGACGCTTTTTAACATTCTCAATTACCTCTGGCCACAAGCGTCTAAGGGCGGCAATATCGACTGGACCTGTGGGTTGATTAGTCGAGGGCGCAGCTGCTGCTGCGCGAATAGGAGTTGGTGCCTGCACTTTCTCTTCTGCTGCTTTTGCTTCTGCCTTTACTTCTTCTTTCGCGACTTCGTTTTTAATTTCTTCCTTCTTCACAGCTGCTGGCGCTGCAGCGGGTGCAGATGGTGCAGATGGTGCAGATGTCGCAGGATTAATTCCACGCTCTAACCTTTCAAGACGTGCAATTACTGCGCTGTCATCTCCATAAGGAAGAAGAATGCGGCCACAAATGAGCTCCAGTGTTAGACGCGGAGCTGTTGCCCCACGCATCTCTGTAAGGCCAGAAGAGGTGATATCTGCTGCTCTTATGAGGGTTGCTGCGCCGATGATATTTGCTTGGCTGCGCATACGATCTAGTTGATCTTCTGGGAAATCACGCAAGACATGTGATGCATTCTCTTTAACAGCCCCGATGATGATCAGGTCGCGAAGACGCTCTAAGAAATCTTGTGTAAAGCGGCGTGGATCAAGTCCTGATTCAATGACGTGATCAATCGTATTAAACAAAGTTGTTCCATCTTTTGCAGCCAGGGCATCAATAGCTTCATCTAGAAGTGCGCCATATGTGTAACCAAGGAGCTGCACAGCAATCTCGTATGTCACGCCATCTTTTCCAGCACCAGCAAGCAATTGTCCAAGTACAGAGAGCGCATCACGAACTGAGCCCCCACTTGAGCGCACAACAAGTGGAATTACACCCTTTGCTACTTTGATACCTTCAAGTTCACAGATCTTCTCTAAGTGGGTGGCAAGAGTTCCTGGTGGCACTAAACGAAATGGATAGTGGTGTGTACGAGAGCGAATAGTGCTAATTAACTTATCTGGCTCTGTTGTTGCAAAGATAAAAATGACATGTGGAGGCGGCTCTTCGACAACTTTGAGCAGCGCATTTGCGGCGCCGGGTCCAAGTTGGTGGGCCTCATCAATAATATAAATCTTGTAACGTGATTGAACTGGGGCAAAGAAAGCTTTATCGCGAAGATCGCGTGCATCATCTACTAGGCCATGTGTTGCGGCATCGAGTTCCATAACATCAATGGAGCCTGGACCGTTGGCAACAAGATCTTTACATGACTGACAAAGACCGCACGGAGTTGGTGTTGGTCCTTTTTCGCAATTAAGACTGCGCGCCATGATGCGAGCGCTTGAAGTTTTTCCGCAACCACGAGGACCGCTAAACAAATATGCGTGGTGAATTGCCCCAGAGGCTAAAGCGTTTGAGAGCGGAGTTGTCACATGCTCTTGACCAATAACGTCAGCAAACGTTGATGGTCTGTACTTGCGATAAAGAGCGAGCGACACTTTTCTCCTTCTTACATATAAATACTTATTTGATAGGGACCCCCCGCACACCCATTAGAGCGCACCTACCCTTGCTACCTTCCGGTCCTGGGGGAGTTCAGTACGGTAATGCCGCACGGAGGATCTGCGGGTAATCATAGTTTCTAGCACCGATACCCTTGGCCTGTGGCCCCAGGGCCAATAATTGGAGGATTCGCATAGCGGCCGAGTGCGCACGCTTGGAAAGCGTGTATAGGGCAACCTATCGAGGGTTCAAATCCCTCATCCTCCGCGCAGATCAAGGTGTAAAGCGGACAAGCGTCGTAAAATAAAGACCTGAGTTACTTACTCATATTTGTTACGTTCCATTAGGACAAGAAAAGGACATCGTGCCAAAAGCTTGGACAGATGACGCGCCAGAACCAATGGCACTGCAGGAGCACGCTCACCTTCGTGATCCTCTTTCCTACAGAATTAAAAAAGCATTTTTAGGTAAACCACTTAACCGTCACACACTCTCACATCAGCGCCTGAGCAAAATATTTGCTCTTGGAATTCTTTCATCAGACTGTATTTCATCTTCCGCATATGGTTCAGAGCAGATCCTGCTCGCACTTCTTCCTGCATTTGGTTTAGCTGCCTTTGGCATCTTGATGCCGATGACGGTAGTTGTGCTCATTGTTTTGGTCATCGTTACCTTCTCCTATAGAGAAGTTGTGCAGGTATATACAAAATCTGGTGGTGCCTACGTAGTATCCAGAGACAACTTAGGGCCGGTTTTCTCTCAGATTGCTGCCGTTGCTCTCATGCTCGATTACACGGTAACTGTTGCTATCCAATCATCTGCCGGAATCGATGCAATTCTTTCTACTTTTACATCACTACAGCCATACAAAGTAGCGATGACGTTAGCGGTTATCGCTCTCTTAACTTTTGGAAACCTGCGAGGAGTAAAAGAGGCAGGAGCTGCGTTTGCCCTTCCTACCTATTTCTTCATCTTCTCATTAGTGGTTATGTTTGCAACGGGTGCATACAGACTGGCAAAAGGAACACTTCCACAATATGACCCAACAACAATGCACGGAGCAGTTGCTATTGGCCATGCCCAAGGATTACTGAGCTTTGCTGCGATATTTATCTTGCTCCGAGCATTTGCTAACGGCGGCTCATCGCTGACAGGACTTGAAGCTATTTCTGATGGAGTTTCACTCTTTAGAAGCCCAGAAGGAGTAAACGCACGAAAGACACTTGTTGCAATGTCAGTAATTCTTGGCTCACTTGTCTTTGGTGTCTCTTACTTCGCACACCGCACATTTGCCACACCATACGACTCAGGTTCACCAACTGTTATATCTCAGATCGTCAAAGCAACAATGGGTTCAGCGACATTTGGAACTGTCTGGTTCTATGTGGTTCAAGCAGCAACTATGTTGATTCTAATTACTGGCGCAAATACTGCTTTCTCAGGCTTCCCATATCTAGTGAACTTTGTGGCTAACGATGGCTTCTTGCCAAGACAGCTCACAAAGCGCGGTCACCGTCTTGCTTTCTCGAATGGAATTATTGTTCTTGCAACAGGCGCAGTAGCACTTGTGCTCATTACATCGGGCTCGGTGAACCACCTCGTTGCCTTCTATGCGCTTGGTGTATTTACAGGGTTCTCACTTGTTGGCTTTGGAATGGCATCGCGTGCGCGAAAGAATAAAGATAAAGGTTGGCGCTACCGAGCGGGAATCAACTTAATTTCTGGAATTGTGTCTGCAGTCATCATCGTGATCTTTGCCGTAGTTAAATTTACAGAAGGTGCTTGGGTTATCCTGGCAATTACTCCAGTACTAGTCTTTACCCTACATAGATTTAATCGCCAATACCGCAATGAACAACAGGCGTTACGTATTAACCGCGCAGATTCACGTGCATCAACTATCTCTAGGCACGATGTAACCATCCTTGTTGATTCAGTAGATATCGCAACAATTGGCGCGGTCAGATATGCACGCTCACTTAATCCGCGAAGCGTTGAAGCGGTTCACTTTGTAATCGATGATCAAAGAGCAGATGCAATTAAAAAAGCATGGCTGGAAAATCCGGCATGCGCTGATGTTCCACTTGAAATGATTGACTGCCCAGATCGCCGGCTTGCTAATGCAGCAGTTGATTACGCGGTGCGTATGACTTCATCTCCAGACGTTGAACTCACACTTTTGCTTCCTCGCCGTTCTTATTCAGGGGCCCTTGGCCGTATCTTGCATGATCGCACCGCTGAAGTTATTTCAGCCCCAATCTCACAACTCCCACGCGTTGTTGCGACGATTGTTCCCTTTGATGTTGAAAGAATTATTTCTGGTCATACCATCTTGCGCCATGAAGATCATAAAGTTGAAGTAACACCCGCAAAATCAAAAACTCGTCGTGTAGCTGATGAGCCAACAGCGCCGGTAGAAACTAGCCACTACGCAGAAGAGGTCTTACCTATTTCCTCTGCAACATGGCGTCACCGGGCCCATATTCGGGGTAACGTCACTGCAATTCGCAATGCTGCTGCCAATTCAACTGCGCACGTTGAAATCGAAGTATGGGATGAAACGGGCGGAATCACCTTGCAATTTATTGGTCGCAGAGAAGTCACTGGGCTTGAAGTTGGTTCAACTATCTGCGCTGAAGGCATGGTTGGTGAGAGCGATGGATCACTTGTCATTCTCAATCCGTCATATGAAATTATTATTTAATATCTACCTTTGCTGCTGAAAAAACTCCTTAAGGATCCCGGCGCACTGATCCTCTAATACTCCTGAGACAACTTCAACTTTGTGTGGAGCGCGCGGGTCTCGCAAAATATCCCAAACTGATCCGACTGCTCCGGCTTTCTCATCCCATGCACCAAAAACAACTTTCTTCATACGAGACTGCGCGATTGCTCCTGCGCACATCGCGCATGGCTCTAAGGTAACGACGAGAGTGTGGTCATCTAGGCGCCAGTTCTCCGCAACTAAAGCCGCCTCACGCATAGCAACTATTTCTGCATGAGCTGTTGGGTCATTATCAAATTCACGTAAGTTATTTCCTCTGCCAACAATTTCACCGGCAGCATTAATGACTATTGCGCCAACTGGAACATCACCAGTTGTCATTGCTTGGCGCGCTAGTTCAAGCGCTGCGTTCATGAGTTCAGTCTCGGTCATAAATTTCATCGAACTGATCTGCAAAGCCAAGTCGTGAAGCTAGAGCGCTAATTTGATCTTCAGGATATAAATCTAAGTCATCACTCATCACTTCAAGCTCCATGGCGCTAACACCAAGATCTGCAAGTAAATCTATATCTCCGCCAGGCTGTGGCTCATCATCGTCTTCCGGAAATGGAAGGTCGAGCATGTCAATCAAATCTGCAGCAACTTCATATTCATTGGCATATGTAACATCGCTGAGCATCATGTTCATATGAGCGCCTCGCGCTCTGGCAATTATGAAGAATTCTTGATCAACAGAGATCAACACAATTGCGCCGCCATCTGTTTGTTGTGCTTTGAGCTGATCGATAATTGATGAAAGATCTCTTGTTTCCACCAGGCGGGAGAGATTCCAGCGGCCATCTTCGTGCCAAGCGATGAGACCAAAGTCATCTTCGTTGTAAACGCCGCTGCTCATCATGCGTACATAGTGACACCGAAACGGGCACGCGACAAGGTAGGCGCCCGCGAGTAAAGTGAAGTTATGAAAGTTCACGTCGCCAACCATCCGCTCATCGCCCACAAGGTCACAGTCCTGCGCGATGAAAAAACACCTTCTTCTACGTTCCGTGAGCTCATCGGTGAGATCGTCACCCTCTTGGCATACGAAGCAACTCGAGAGGTCAAGACGGTTGATGTGAATGTGAAAACTCCCGTGGCAGAGACCAAGGGCACCGCTCTTGCAAAGCCAGATCCTGTCGTAATTCCAATTTTGCGTGCAGGTCTTGGAATGCTGGAAGGAATGGAGCGTCTGATTCCATCTGCTCAAGTAGGTTTTCTTGGAATGGTTCGTGATGAAAAAACACTTCAAGCTTCCACTTATGCCAACAGACTTCCCAGTGATCTAACAGGTCGTCAGTGTTATGTCTTAGATCCAATGCTTGCGACGGGTGGCACACTTATTGCTGCTATTCACTATCTTCTAGACCTTGGAGCGGCAGATATCACAGCAATCTGCATCATCTCCTCTCCCGAAGGAATTGCTGCACTTGAAAAAGAATTCAAAGATCAGAAAGCGCTCACAATTGTTACAGCAGCCCTTGATGAGAAACTTAATGAAAAGGGTTACATAGTTCCTGGTTTAGGAGACGCCGGAGACCGTCTCTACGGAGTCGTCTAATGGCCACTAATAGTCCTGGGTATGCAATAACCATTCGTGTTGATGGACCACCATCTGCGCAACCTGTTGCCGAAATTACTGCAGCAATAACTTCCGCCGGTGCGAGCATTACAGCTCTAGACGTTGTTGAATCTCAGATTGACCGGGTGGTTATAGACGTTTCATGCGATGCTCATGACAGTGATCATGCCGAGCGAATAACAGACGCGATCTCTGCTCACCCGAATTTAACTGTTCGCAAAGTAAGTGACCGCACATTCTTGCTCCACCTTGGTGGAAAAATTGAAGTGCATTCTAAAGTCCCACTCAAAACTCGAGATGATCTCTCACGCGCTTACACCCCTGGTGTTGCAAGAATTTCTCAGGCGATTGCAAAAGATCCAGAAGATGCTCGCAGACTCACCATTAAGCGCAACACCGTTGCCGTGGTCACAGATGGCTCTGCTGTATTAGGACTTGGAAATCTTGGTCCTGCCGCAGCCCTTCCTGTCATGGAAGGAAAGGCAGCGCTCTTTAAAAGATTTGCAGATGTTGATGCTTGGCCAGTTTGTTTAGACACACAAGATGTTGATGAGATCGTGCGCACTGTTCAAATTATTGCCCCTGTGTATGGTGGAATTAATTTAGAAGATATTTCAGCGCCCCGTTGCTTTGAAATTGAAAGACGTCTGCGTGAACTTCTTGATATTCCAGTTTTTCATGATGACCAACACGGAACAGCAATTGTTGTATTAGCAGCGCTCACTAACTCACTTAAGTTTGTGAAGAAAGATTTAAGCAGGGTTAAAATTGTTATGAGCGGGGCTGGCGCGGCAGGAACTGCGGTTGCAAATCTTCTGACGACAAGCGGAGCAAAAGATATTTATTCCTTCGATAAAGATGGTCCTGTAAGCCCTTCTGGCTTTAAAGGAACAATTAGTGAAGCAATTAAAGGCGCTGATGTCTTTATCGGGGTGAGCGCTCCAAACGTTTTAACTGAAAATGATGTTGCTTCTATGGCACAAGGCTCGATTGTTTTTGCTCTTGCAAATCCAGATCCAGAAATCGACCCTGTTATTGCCCGTAAGTACGCGGCAGTCGTTGCCACAGGGCGCAGTGATCAGCCAAATCAGATCAACAATGTTTTAGCATTTCCTGGAATTTTTCGTGGGCTTCTCGATGGCCATATTCATAAAATCACCGATGCTATGTTGGTTGCTGCCGCTAAAGCGATAGCAAGTTGCGTGAGTGATGATCAGCTCAACGCCAATTTCATTATCCCCTCAGTATTCGACCCGCATGTTGTCACTAAGGTCGCAGAAGCGGTGCGTAGCGCTGCTAAGTAGCCTCGGGCGATAGACTTGCGCCCGTGACCAAACGAACTGATCTCAAGATGTTTGATGGTCGTGACATTTTTTACTACGACACAGAGCAAGTGACTCGTGCTGCGGTCGATAAAAGAGCCAAGGAAGATCGCCCGGTAGTAGGGAATCTGCGTTTAGATCCACTGACAAATGAATGGATCACAGTTGCCCACGATCGCCAAAAGCGAGTCTTCTTGCCACCAAAGGAACTTTGCCCACTGTGCCCAACAACTAATGGTCGTGAGACAGAGATTGCTGACAAGGATTTTGAAGTAGTTGTATTTGAAAATCGTTCACCATCCTTTGCGAAACCAAAAGATGGTTGGAATCTTGCACCTCTAGATGGCGTAAACACCCAAACACCCGAAGCTGCAGGACGAGCTGAAGTTGTTGTCTTCAGTGACAAACATGAGGGGAGCTTCGGCACATTATCTCTTGAGCAGATGCGCACGGTCATGGATGCATGGATTGATCGCACAAAAGAGATTTCAAAACTCCCCTATGTCGAGCAAGTATTTCCATTTGAAAATCGCGGCGAAGAAGTTGGTGTGACCCTGAACCACCCACACGGACAAATTTATGCCTATCCGTTTATCACTCCTCGCACAGAACAAATGCTTCGTGTGGCACAAGCACACTTTGAAAAGACTAAAAAGCCTTTACTTACCGATGTCATCGCCCGTGAAGTTAAAGACAAAGTTCGCGTCATTACCGAAAATGATCACTGGATTGCCTACGTACCCTTTGCTGCTCGCTATTCATTTGAGATACACATTGCGCCAAAGAAATTTGTTCCAGACCTAGCAGAGCTCAGCAGCGCAGCAGCGGATGCATTTCCAGCAATTGCCAAAGAGGTATTACAACGCCTTGATGGAGTTTTTAATATTCACATGGCCTACATTGCTGCTTGGCATCAGGCTCCAGTTCGAAAAGGAAGAGATGTTCTAGGACTGCATCTGCAGATCACTAGCGTGCGTCGTCAACCAGGCAAACTTAAATATTTGGCTGGGTCTGAATCAGCAATGGGTGCTTACATTATGGATCTGAAGCCAGAGCAAAGCGCAGAGCAATTAAGAAATGTTCGCCTCTAGCCATTCTTCTTCTAGCTGGGAGCGTTCAACCTTGAGCGAATCAAGTTCACTCGTAAGTTTTGCAAGCTTTTCATAATCATTTCCTGTGCTGAGTAACTCGGCTTCGATCTCACCAATTCTTGTTGTTCTGCGTTCTAGCTGCTTTTCAATCCGAGCAAGTTCTTTTTTTGCAGCTTTTTGTTCAAGAATTGTGGCAGCTTTCTTCTCTGCTGCTTTTGGTTTACTGACTTGACTACCCTTGCGAAGTTCAAGATATTCCTCGATTCCCCTAGGTAGATCGCGCAATGACTTATCTCCAGTTAAGCCAATAAAGGTGTCGCAGACCCTTTCTAGGAAATAGCGATCGTGAGAGATAACAAGAAGAGTGCCGCCAAAAGAATCTAACAAGTCTTCAAGAGCCGTGAGAGTTTCAACATCAAAATCATTCGTGGGTTCATCCAGAAGCAAGACATTTGGACTATCCATGAGCAAACGAGTGAGTTGAAGTCTGCGCCGCTCACCACCTGATAGATCTCCCACTGGGGTCCACTGTTGGTCCTTGTTAAATCCAAGACGTTCGCAGAGCTGACTCGCTGATAGCTCTTTTCCGTTACCGAGCTCAACACGCATCGCAACTTTTTCTACAGCTTCAAGAACACGCCACTTTGGATCTAGCTCCTCTAAATGTTGTGATAAAAAAGCTGGCTTAACCGTAACTCCCGTTACAAGCTTGCCTGAATCTAACTTATGCTCACCAG
>Ga0214211_1000280_pt1 | contig 13068 bp, 10 predicted proteins | sample TroBogEpilimnion_3_FD_153049 | JGI IMG/M metagenome (GOLD analysis project Ga0214211, IMG submission 153049) | Freshwater microbial communities from Trout Bog Lake, WI - 11AUG2009 epilimnion | ecosystem: Environmental > Aquatic > Freshwater > Lake > Epilimnion/Euphotic zone | place: Trout Bog... | reverse complement strand
GCTCCACCTTTGTCTCAAGCGTCAACCGAAAGAGTGTGCAGTCGTTCTTACGATAGCAAACTCTGACTCCCACGCTTTTTGACAGGTGAACCCAGAAACGTCACTATTTGGCGCCCTCGCCTTTTACACAAGAGACAACCGAAAGAGTGTACAGTCGTTCTAACGATAGCATATTCCAACTGTTGTACTCTCTAAAAAAGGTGATGAGCGTACCCACGCTAATTTACTTTTCCTTTCTTAACAAAAAGAGAAATGAAAAATAAATTTTGCCGCCAAAAATCTTTCTGACAATGACGCTTGAAAGGGATCCTTCTTAATTAATTAAAATTAATTAATTAAAATTCGTAGCTACTCTTTATTTTAACTTACATATCCATTGAAAATTAAGATCGTGTTTTAGTAATAAAATACATCTTAACAGAAATGGATCAAGTTGAAAAAGAGAAAAGCAAAAATACGAAGAAGGAAACAAAACCCTACGTTCAGCAAATATACGACATCATCAAAATCCTTAACGGCGCTTTTAAGGATTTTCCAGATCCAGAACAAGGAAAAGAAGTATTAGAGAACTTTATACCCAGACTGGGTAAAGTTGTCAAAAAGCTAAATTGCATTGAACCTCAATTGCATACTAGTTTTACTTCTACAGACACCTTGGAAGAATTGTTCTCAGCTCTAGACGTTTTTAGAATACACCTTAAAACAGCTAGAGATCATTTAAAACTTTTTGATCTCTCTGAACTCGTTTTGAAAGTTGAAAACACTTTCATAAACCGAGTGGAGTATCTCTTAAAAATTGTCGACACCAGAATCGATTACCAAGACCATCGAGACTGGCTGTTAGCTGTGAAGAACAAAAATGGACAGATTCAAGAGCAAGATAAAAAGCCCGCGCAAAAATCGAGACGATTTTCTACATAAATAAGGAGCCAGCCAAAACCAACTCCTCATTTTATGAACCATTTTCGAAAGAAAAACCTGGACGCTCAATGGATCGGCAAACAAGACTTTCAGTCATAGCTTCTATTCGTTCATACAGAAGTCTGTGTATTTTGCTACAAGAATATTCGAACAGAAACCTCATTCACCCAATCGTTCTGCAACAATTGGCGGATTTCTTGTATGCAATTCACTACCACGACACTGTGTTGCATGATTTTAGAAGTTGTGAAACCTTGTTAAACCCCTACATCATTGAAGCTCAACCTCCATATCCAGGGAGAAAATCGAACTTGAAACTAAGAAAAAGATCAAAAGAAATGCCTCTTGCCACAGCCTTCAGGCCTCCGCCTCAATTGTGAAGAAACAAGAAAAAGATGTCATGCCCTTGACCGCTGAAAATATCTCGAGGATAGCTGATATTCATATCAGCATCGAATCTTACAAACAAATTCGTCACATCCTACAAGAGATTTATAAGAGAAACCTGATTCACCGGTTTGCTTATCATCAGCTGCTGCACTTTTTCTATTGTTCACACTTTTTCACAAATTTGCCAAATTTTTGTGAACACTATCACCATTTTTTGTTACCTCTGTTGCCACAACTAGAAAAACCCTTACCTTTAACACCTATACCTTTGAACTCTGCTAGGCTCGAACCTACAGTAGTTCACACTTGGAGTTTAAAACCTCCTAGTGAACACCCACCCAACTTCTTGAGAGATATAATTAGATTTTGAGAAAGAAGAATTCAAATATGTTATGGACGACTATCGCTATGATACAAATCATAGGCGTATTTCTCCTATCTTATTTTCTTCTTAACGCATACCTTGCTCTCTGGTTTTTGTATTTTGAGCTCTTTGATCACTACCGTACTAATTCACGCAGATTAGCACTGTTATCAAAAGCAATCAAATCAGAAGCCGATGCAATTGCAATTAAAAAGAAATAAGAATGGCCATCAACATAATTGATTCTTTGACATCAATTCTCATAAATCTATTATACACTCTCTTGACAACTACCCTAGCATCCTTTTTCTTGCAAAAACTGATAACTTTTTTGACCCTCCCTTGCTTATACAAGACTAGAACAACCATTAGAGAATACGAAAAAAGAATACGCCCCTCACGGTTAGACATTGTTAAAATTTCACCGTTCACTCTTTCTTACAAAAATCCAAAACTAGAAAATTAAAATCTGTAACGTTTCATGTTTTGTAAAATGACAATTGACATTGTAAACAAAATAAATGACATCTGAAAGATGAACATTTTTTCTTATTTTTCTTTTTTGAGAGGGGTACTAAAGATATTATAACAAATTTCATCGCCTTCTTGAAGATAGCAGATATACTCTTGTAAAAATGAAACTATCCTTAAAAACACAACGGATTTTTAGCACACTGACTAAGAGCCAATAAGGAACAAACTTCGGTGGCCCATTAATATCTAGCTGAAATCTCTCCGTTTATCTGAGCGACAAATAGGTGTACATGTTTGAGACTCATCTTTTGTTGCTTATGAAGCTTAAAGAGGGTGTAGCTGGGCAAGGACTCATAAGTTTGGCTGGATTGCCGTACAATGTGACGTCGAGATATCGCAAGATAACAGGCTTTTTAAAGCTGGTTCACTTGTACATAGCGCAATCATCGAGATACGTAAAGTAACAAGCTAAAACTATTGAGAAATTGTCTAAAAAGGTTACATAATTTTTGAGTTTCTAAAAGGTGAATTGAGAGATGGACGAAAGATTTAATGTTTGACTCAAAGTTAATCTGCAAAATCCCTAAATGTCAAAATAAGGATAATGAAATTGCACAAGAAAACGTCGGGTTATTTTGGATAAGTCGAGCGATTGAAACAAAATTTGTTGTATATTTCCCTGACCCCAAAACAAAAAGAGAAACTAAGATCAAAAACGAGTTCAGAAACAGAAAATGTCATTTTGAGTGGAAAACTCAATTGTGAATTGTACAAACAAACGGAAAATTAGGAGAATCTTTTTCAAAAGTACGAGGATGATAAAGTAGAAAAAGTGAACATGAAAACTGCAAATTTCTAGACAAACTTTACAAAACTTTCTTGGTGACCTAGATACAGCCTTAAACAACCTGTATTAGGAACACGCAAATAAGTAAAACGTAAAAACTATTGTTAGGATCTTTGTGAGTAAAAACTAGACTAGCCGCAAGAAACAGGAGAAACCTTTTCTACCCTTCCCAACCATTCCTTCCCCACTTTGAATTATTTCCGAAAGAAAAGACGAGTACTGACCAAATAGACCAGGAGCAGTGTTTACAAATAACCACTCCTTCTCTATTTTTGGCGCCGAAAAGCTTTTTTGATACAGACGCAAAAACTGGTCAAGAACTTTTCTGCGAGTACTCGTATAAGTAAGTCGGAAAAATTCAAGGAAAACTGAAGAAAGAAGATCATTTCAACTCTGCATTTAGAAGAGAGAAGACAGAAGAAAAGAAGAAGATGTGCGTTATTAACTGTTACGATTGTCCAGAATGCCCAGGACTTCGAAAGTTACCCACAAAAGAAAGTTACTTTCTAAGAAGTGACACTACAAACTTGAAGCCTGTCTCTGTTTGGAGCCGTGAAGCTATTAGAAGATGGGATGCTAATCTCCTAATGGACAGACTGCTTAAAAACAAGACACAGCCCAAGTTTGTAGGAAAAATCACCTGCAGCCTTTCCAGTTGCAGACGTCGAAGATATGATCCAGCATTAGGACTATCTAAAGAGAAGGGAGCTTGCTCAACAAAATGCGAAAATGGGCTCTGTTTTGTTCTTATTAGAACAGCAGAAACCTTTTGCGCAAAGCATCACCCTGATCTTGAGACGTACAAAAAGACCCCGGTTATTTTCAGTAAGAACATTGTGACTACTGAAGATTTCCTTGATTTCATTGTAAACGACGACTAAATTGTGAATTCTTTCTTTGCCATGTTTTTATCTGAGTCTATTATTTCGATGTAAGACAAAGATAAATGTTTCCTTGTAAAACCAAAAATAAAAAGTATCCTGTATCTCACTTTTTCTTTTTATTCATGTTCATAATCATAATCAGCGATTTCGAGATAAGGCTTTACAATTTTGTATTCATTCCATGATGGAATACTAGAGAACAATTTTGTATTTAAAGACATATCTTGAAGTCCTGGTTCGCATTTGTGAACAAGAGGAAATTCCTTTGGAAGACTGTAACCACACATTAGAGTACCTTTACTAGAGAATACTTTAATTAGGTTTTCGTCTTTATTGTAAGGATGTGTGATATAGATAAATGAAGCCATACATTTGTTGAAGTAATCTAGGACAATACTTTCACTATCTTCAGAAAAAGCTCGATATCCAAGGGGTAATTCAGGTCTTTGAGTCATCCTTTGCCTACCCTTGATACGAGGATCTCCCGTTTCTCTTAGACGGCGGAACTCGTTCATAGTGGGCATTCTTTCAAAAAGATTAGGATCCAGCTCAAAGATTTGATTATCAATTTTGCATCGAGCTAAGTAGAAATAGATAGACGTAGGAAAAATAGGGACATCCAGCACTCTTTTCCTATAGCATAGCAGCACTCCATTTGGCCTGAATGCAATGTATTCTTTTTCATCTCCTCCACTTTTCCATTTTTCATTAAAAGAAAAAGAACCGAAATATTCACTGCACTTTTGAACATCAATATGACGCTCTTCTATCGTCTTTTGAGCAACATTTGTTTTTTGAGCAACTGAAAAGAAATGTAAAAGAAAAAGCAAGTTAAGAGACCGCAATTGAAATTCAAAGATTTTTTAGCAGATGCATTTTATTCATGGCCAGTGTAGTCATAGTTATCAAAGTCACCAGTTAGGAAATTTTTGAAGAAACTAGCATATTCTTTCCAAGTAGGCATACGGTTAAATAAGTTAGCATCTAGATCATTTCCCCCTTCTGTAGCAGAACAAGCATGTAGAATAGGCACTTCTACCTTAACTACTCTGACACAGTATTCCAAAGAACCTTCTTTGAAGATATGGTAACCTTTTGGATGCAATTTCAAGAACGTTTCGGACATTAAAAGGCAATCCTTAACAGATTGAGAGAGGCTTTCAAAAGTCTCATCTGAATGTTTCACTTTTAAGTCAGTCCAGCCCCTTAGAATTGCAGTCCAAGAAGGTAACTCTCTCTTTTCTGAATGGTACATTGACTGGTACTTAGACTCATCTTTGACAGAATCATTACACCACTTATTCGTATCGCATGATAACCATAGCAAAGGTAGAAACTTCTTGTTATAGCAAATCAGTAATCCATTTGGCCTATAGGCAAGAAATTCGTCTTCTTCATTTTGACTGCGATCAGATTCTTCAAAGCCGAAAGTAGTGATAAAACTTGAGCAACCATAGGCTGCCTCACGGTAGCGGCCTAAGTCAGGTTTTTTCATCAAGGTAGCCTCTATAAAAAGAAGCAGAGGTTTTACACTGTGATCTGTTTTGAAGAATCTGTGATAGTTTAGCATTAACTTCAATTAAGTTTGAAAAAGCTTACTTGAAGATGAGGTTAGCAAGAAAATGCTGAAGACGAGAATGACGATTCCCATTTTTGGCGGATTCTTTTTAGATGTTTTGATGGCAGATATTTTTGAGCGACTATGAGTGTTTTAGGTTTTGATTCGATTAAAATATCGATTAAAAGTAGGATCAATGATAGAAACGTTTGGAGAGGTGATTAATCAGTCATAAAACTTTTCTTTCCTTCTTTTTGACCATTTTGTACGTTTTCTCTATTTTTCGTCCTTCTGAAAATGGAAAAACTATCAAAAACGTCAAAATTCAAGAAAAAGGGAAACGAACTCTAGAAACGGGTTTTCTGGAACGTTCCTTTTTCTTGATACTCTTTTTAGACCCCTCTAGACTAGACAACCGGCGGATAGCAACAACAAATAACAACAGTAACCAAAGACAACAACACAAACAGACACAGACACAAACATAGACACAAACACAGATAGATACACAAACACACTAGCTTAGATATAGAAAGTAGACTCTAGTAGTAAATTAGTAGTTACGGCATACTATTAGTTAGCTAGCTGGGTTACTTTTTATAAAAACTATTTTTTAGATTAAGTAAGGGGATTAGTATTAGTAGGATACATTTCTCTTTTCTAAAAACATAGTTTTCCCGATACTATTTTTCATAAAAAGTTTTCCTTTGGCTCGAGGAAAGGTTTTTTGGAACATAGCATCACCCCGACAAAACCCTAGGTAATCTCTTAATTTGTTGAAGTTGAAATTGAAAAGTTCAAACGACAATCTAAAAAGGTGGGATCGAAAACTCAAAGCGAGATTTTTCGGTTCTTCAGAGGAAAAGATATCGAAGAAGTTTTCATTTTGACCAAAACGAATTATGAGATTCTGTACGTACAAAAGACTGACAAAAACGACTGACAAAACTGACAAATGACAAAGACGCCCTCTAACGAGGAAACCCCGAAACATCTGGTTTTGTACTAAATTCTAATGCGCGCTAAAAACTATATTATATGATCAATTTGTATTAATTTACATTTTTATCTATAATATGGGGAGTTTAGAACAAACCAACCAGAAGTTTCAAAACGACAATTGACATGACGACAAACTAACCAACCAACTAAGAGATACCATTGCATTGAATAAGGATGACACATTTTGATGACATTTTTGACAAAGCAAACTGAACTCATGACTGGCCCCGCCTTTGCGTTTTCTGTTTTTCCAACGAAGAATTGAAAATTTAAAGGTGACAAAATTAGGAATGGAAATTGTACTAATCGCTAAAAAGTGAGGGGGTAGGGTTATCTTTGCCCATCCGAACTCTGACGGTTGCGTATAAAAACAAAAACCTAAGAGTGTTTGAGCGAAGTTAATTTTTACTCTTCTCACCGTTAACACCGAACAAAGGTAAAAACATTTTTTGCGATTATTACATTTTTAACACTTAGACTTAAGGAAAAGAAAAACTTAGTCATTTTTCAAACGATGAAGACATTTTAGATCTCATCTTCATGGAAGAGAAAAGACTTAGAATTTCTTTTAGGAGCTTTTACAAAGTGCGTTACTCTGAAAAACTTAGAACTTTTTTGGGAACAAAGTAGTGTGGAAATACTTTAAGGAATTTGACCCCAGCGGTTATTACCCTTTAGTATTTGCTCATGAAAACTTTTTTAAGCTCTAACCTGAAGGATAAGGCATTATTTGTTTTTCGGATTCCTTGAAAAATTTTAGAAATAACTTTTGTAACGTTATGTCCATACATGTTGAGGATGGTGAGCTTTTTCTACACAAAGTTTCTTGATCATAATAACGACATTTGTCTTTTGTTTCTATCATTACTAAATATTCTGGATTGATTTAAATGAGTATTAAGTGATGTGCTGATGTAACAACCAGGACAATGCACTACCAAACACTTTTTGCTTATGAAAGTCAGGAAAGATAATTGAATAATGATTGGAGGGAGAGATCTATGTTGGGTTATTTTCAAAAAGATAGTTGTGAAGAAATTGTATTGCACTCTTCAAACACTAAAGGCATGCGGAGCATTAGTTAATTGTAGAGCATCAAAAGATTAGGCGCTCAAACTTTGGAAAATTGAAAGTAAAACCGGATTGTCGTATACGTGACGTCGAGATACTTTTAAAGTAACAGGCTCTGTCTTTAAGAACTTTCGGGAACTTAAAGACTAAGCTGGTTCACTGTACAATTAGAACAATCGTCGAGATACTTTAAGTAGCAGGTTTAACGATCAAGATTCCATAAGAATGACACTAACCTTTCTTAGGATAGGTAGGAGTTAGGATAAATTTTTAAAGGATATCCCTCACAAAAACAAATTCCAGGCTAAGGTAAAAAGGCCCTTTCTTTTCGACAAAACTCTTTTATCAAACCTTGCAGGAAGAGTTTATAAACAAGTTTTCGAGGAAAAAAGGGTGTAACCAACAAAAAGATTTTCAAGACGTGAAACTGATCATTTCCACTTTGAAAAAACTTAGTTGTTACAGAAGCCTTGCAGAAATCTATTCTTAACAACCGGGTTATAAAATAGCATTTTTAGTAAACTTCTGTATTTTTACCTGATCCGAACACAACATGGCAACCTAGGCAGCATTAGAACATTTTCGATCAATCAGAAAAGTGAATATGTCGATGCGAGAGTAGGACTAATGATATGTGACTGATTTCCTCAATTTCTTGTAATTTCAGCAAAAACCGACAAGTTCCTTGTCAAAAGAAGGTTCAAGCAAGACAACACCTTTTCCTGAAAAGGGATTGCAAGATCCTTTTTTAACCCTCTTTCCTATCTCTCCTTATTCTTCTTTCTGAGCATGATTGAAGCTGTGCAGCCTAGCACAAGTATGCAAGAGAGGAAGGCCTACCCTTGGGGATGTCCTTATCACTCTTGTAGAGGCCCCTTCCAACGAGGCCTCCCCCCACATCGGTCCTTTTCAGGACCACACAGAGGTTTTTCCCATGGACCCTCCTACAGACCTCCTCTGAGGCCACCTGTTAGGAGAAACATCGCTACGAATCCCTACGTCAGGCCCCGATCCAGACCTAATCGGAACGACAACAGGAATTTCAACGACTTCACGCCTCCATCGGGAAATTTCACCCCTCATCCACCGGCCTCAGAACCTCGCTACTACCAGAAGTTCTCTCAGGCCTTGCCGAACAAGATGGAACCGCCAGCAGTCCTCGACTACAGGACTGGTGAAAAGGAAACACAGACGCACAAGAAGAAGAAACCACCCGTTAGCCGTTACCCAGAATGGCAAAGGGAGGCTCCACCATTTAAAAACGGTCAAATGGTTTGTCTCCTCTGCGGTGGTGGACACTACATCCGTTTCTGCCGTCATTCCTCCAACGCTCCGCCGAAGAAGACATTAGTCCCTTCCTACGACTCTTCCATTGAAAACGAGATCTCCCTTCTTGATCACCAGATTAATCAACAAGGTTCCCGCATCAATGATGTAATTCTTTTCTTCAAGGAGGAAAAGAACAATCACTTTGAAAAGGGATCTGTTTATGATCTTCTGATTCAGACATGTCAGAACTCGCACAAAGAACTGGAAGCTTTCCAAAAGAATGTCAGGAATCTACGGAGGAAAAGTTTCATCTCCATCCGTCGCCCGAATATGGCTTATTCCCAATCGACATGGGGAAGCTATATTCAGAAGCTGCAAGACATCAATGAGGAACACATCGCCGCCATCTCGCGACTCGCCATCCAGCACTTCCGTTATCCGGCTGGAGTTGTCAAAGCTATTCTCAAAGAGTTTTTGGAGAAACTCCTTTCAGAAGCGTTGGAAGAAGAGAAGGACCTCCAGTCTCTTCGAAGTTTCAACTATATGTTGGGACTCCAACATTGCTTTGCACTCGAGAGGACCATCACCCGGAAGCAATTCTTCATTGATCATCTTGGAACCACTTTCAACAACATCAACAAATTGGACAACCAGGCAATTTCTACCCTCAAGGAAAACCTAGAGGACCTCACCCTGATCAAATACAGGATTGAGGAGAAACTCGGAAGCCTGCCCGAAAGTCTCCACAACGCAGAAGACTCCAAACTACAAGACGCTCTTTTCTTCATCTCCAGCATGACTGAGATCTACTTTTCTCAATCCGAGGCTGGTAAATCACAGATCCAAGTGTGGCAGAATCATTTGCAAAGGATTGTAAATGAATCCGGCCTTGTCCTGGAGCAAGTGATTTCCGACCTTGAGAAAAAGTACAAGAAACTCAAGACTCTCCAACACTCGGACTCTGACGTTTCTCTCAAGATCATGACAGAAAAGAACACCACTTTGACGGATCTTGTCTCCTTGGGACACTGGGACCCTGAAGATCCGCCTCCATTCTACATCCACGATCCAAAGGAACCCTACAGCGCATTGATGAACTACTACCGTCTCTGCCAGAAGAACCTCCATCAACAGAGAAACAAAATTCTTGAGAATCCCTTCCACCAGTGGGGATCCTCCAAGCATCTGTTTTTGGACCAATACTTCTCGACTCTGCTGAGGGACATCAACTTGGATCTCCTCCTCTTCGAAATCCGATGTTCAGATCTCTCTTCATACAGCAAGAATGGTCCGTCCAAATTCCAAGCTTTGGATGTCAGACAGAACTTCCTCCTCAAATACTGTCCTTTGACCATTTCTGCTCTGGAAACACCCATTGAAGAGATCTGGGACGACTACAACTTCGTCTTCCACTATCGGATCCGTGCCCTTCTCCCTCGAATCCTGAAGAAAGAAAAAGACGCCTTCTACAAGGATTCGATAAAAGAAGAACCCAAGACGGGCCAAGACAAGCTCTCCTCTTCGCCTGGTCTTTCTCCGGTTTTCAACCATCATGATTGTGTCATCATCCTGAGCCCTACACCAAACTAAACATGATGCCAAACAGCGAAAACCAGAGAACAACAAGAAAAATGAAGAGCAACACACGTTACAGAAGAAAGAAGACTCTGATGCAGAAGACCCTGATGCAGAAGATCATTTTGTTAGCATTAGGATTTCTCCCCCTATTATCTGCGGATGAGTGCGGGTATCATGCCTCCTTGGTAGGGAAGGAAGATTTTTATCTGACACAGCCGTTTCAGAAAAACATCTCAATTGATCTTCAAGATTACTTTTCCACTTTTGACGAGATCACGGCATATAAAGATCTCTTTGTAAAGCAATTCAGTAATTACAGCACCAATGCTCGATTGGACTCACTGGAGCCCTATCCCTTGATTCCTTTCACTGAAGATCAAAACCTTATCCATATCAAGGAGGAGATACCATCTTTTCGTGCTTCTAGGGAATGTTCTCTAAGAAACGCACAACTTGTGAGGATTACGAATTTAACCAAAGACAAGATCAAGCAAGTTCTGATAGATCATGGTATTCCTTATGTTCCTTTCCTGGGCATAGGATATCAGTCTTCAGTTTACACCCCAAACCAAGGATTTGAATTCTTTGACACACCTCCCTCAGGCTCGAAAACAATACTGAAGTTGCATGAACTGTCTTTGCCGTTTTTGGATAAGCAGGGAAATATTGCTTACCCTCCTACGACGGATGCTTCATCAACTCCTACTATTGGTACTACAACCATTAGCCCTGTAGGGAAAAGAAGTGTAACAACTTTTTCTCCTGAGGATAATGATGTGTACAAAAGCCAAGTGTTGTGTGCTAAGACTAATAATCCCTGGGATCTTTTACGCAATCGGGATTCATGGTTCAAATTGTACAACAAAGTTTCAAAAACCTTGAATACCCTTAGCAAAGCAATTCCCAAATTTGGTTCAGTTCGTAACACTCTCAAGACACTCCCCTCTAAGGCTAACTCAGTGCTCAACTTGATCAAAATCCAAGCACCTACTTACCTTAAAAACATAGCAAAAGTTCTCAAAACTTTTTCCACTTCTTCCCCTTGGGAGAAAGCAAATTTTTCAGTTCTGGATACTTTCAAAAATCTCATAAAGGACGTCAAAAAGACAGTATCAACTCTGGGACGGTCAAAAGGAATGCTTACAATGACAGAAGGTAATCCATCTTTTATCATCTCAGACGTGGATGAGTCAAATTGGCTTGGTAAATTAAATCTAGATGAGGACGTTTTTGGCATCGCAGGACCCATTCTCGTGGAACCTGTGGGTCATTCAATCCAAGCTTCAAAGGTAGTATCCAGGCCTACGATTCAGCCTATTGTCAACAATGGCAGGGAGGATTCACTGTCAAACGCTAATGTAGAAATAGATAACTATGTAGTTAACCTCAACCTTAAGATTTATGATAGAATTAACGATAAGTTGTCAAAGTACTTGGTTAGACCGAATATCATTAAGAATAAGGTGACCACCGCTACCCATGTGGTGAGAACCAAGAAAAGTAGTTACGCGTTAATAAGGCAGCCATCTCTGACCAATTGTTTTAGGAAAGAAGAGGAGGCATATCCAATATGTCATTCCCTCGACTTTCAGAAGGATCTAGGGCTAGATAACTTCAATAAAGCTAAGTCTATCTCTTGTGGAAATTCCCTTTTTAGCAAAGATTATGACCCTAAGTTCCTGGAATGTCCCCTCGCGGATGCTCCAGAAACAACTTTAGCATATAGAGCACATTGTACACTACAGGAGGAAAGCAGTGATGACATTGTTGACAACAATATGGCTGCAATCGTAAGTTCCACTAAGCCAATTAGTCTCAGACTCATGTGTGATGATGTATCAAAGATGGATGCTAAATCATTTGAAGTTTCTAATTTTCCGATCCAGATTAGTACTCCTTGTGAAGTCCAAGAGATTAAGGAAGACACTTCAGTGACACTTTTGCCACAACTTAACAAGGATTTTGTCCAAAATCAGTTTAGCACTGAAATCCTTACCCAAACCCCAAATATTGTAAAACCCTCCTTCAATTTCCCCTGGCAACATCCCGCAGCAATGCCTATTACTATAGCATTGTCCATTTCCATCCCCATTTTAGTTATCACAATATTTGCTACTGCCTTGACATGTATTCTGACTAAGACCCCTTTTTGTAAGCCTAAACTCAAGAGGAAACCCTCCCTAAATGAAATCCCCCTTGAAGATATAAAACCTGTTGAAGTTGAAAGATTTCTTGAAGAATATGCCCTTACAAGAGGTCTTCCCGACTACACCAGGCTCTCCAATCTTTTAAACAGAACATCTAGACCTTCGTCTAGACGCAATTCTTTCTCCCGGCAATACCCCTGAGCAAAACTCATGATCCCCAAGTAAACAAGCAAAATTGGCATTTGTAAACAACATCCCTACTTTTACTGGTCCCACAAACCAGAGCAAACAACATCTTTCAAAAAGTAAAAATGGCCCAATTTTAAAGAAAAAAGGATTCTTTATATTGAGATGTCAAGGAGCAAAATGTGTTCTTTTGTGGAGGTAACAATCCACTTAAGTACATCCCTATGATGTTCCCTAGTGGTTCCCCGTAGGTTTTTCTTTGACATTGACTTATCAGGATGTCCTTCTCCCTTGTGGTACATTAAAAGAGATCTTTGCTCAAAACCCTCCCTTTCTCCCTATCAAGTACTCTTGGGTTTTTGCAGCTCACATATTTG
>Ga0214211_1000271_pt1 | contig 13491 bp, 2 predicted proteins | sample TroBogEpilimnion_3_FD_153049 | JGI IMG/M metagenome (GOLD analysis project Ga0214211, IMG submission 153049) | Freshwater microbial communities from Trout Bog Lake, WI - 11AUG2009 epilimnion | ecosystem: Environmental > Aquatic > Freshwater > Lake > Epilimnion/Euphotic zone | place: Trout Bog... | reverse complement strand
AGAGGCTTTAGATACCGAGTTCAACCCTCTGGTTATTTCTTGGCTTAAATTTACTCTTCCTAAAATTATGAGAGCTAGAGGAGCTCTAAGGCTTTTAAACCTAATGAATCCATCCTCTCCTACCTGGAGAAACGACTACTTGTATAGACATAGATGTCTCTTATATCTGGAGCGTCGTGCTAATCTTTTAGCTCGTCCCTAACTGGGTACTTTTTATTATTTTTCCGTTTTTTATTTTGTATCACTAGCATCTTTTTCAGTATCAGAATTTTTCAGTAGTACCTTTTAGTCACGGTCGATTTTACTTATCTTTCAGATGGCGCCATGACCTCTGCTCTACTCGACATCGCTTCTTTTCCTTTACTGTGATTCAGTGAGTATTTTTCGAATTTGTCTTGATGCTAGTGTACTTCTGTTTCTTTTTATTAAATATTTACATCTTCAGCCATTCTTAATTAAAACTTCCGATAGTTTTTAGACTCTTTGTCTGAAAGCTTATTCTTTTTTACTACAATTCTTAATTGAAACGTTCTGCTAATTGTCGTGCTGGCCAAATGTTTCAGCACCACTACTAAGTTTTTGACACCGTCAAAATATTGTTAATAGTTTTTTCGTCTCTTAATGCTCCTTATCTTTCATCTAGATAAAGACAGTTTAAAAATCAGTTTTCGTCGAGCTTAAAATTTTAAATCTCCCGTTTCAATTTTTGAAAGAAGGCTGATATTCTCCCTACCTCTTTACGAATTTACTCAATTCAAAATTTTCATAAGTCGAGTTTCTTCGAATTTCTACTTCTCACGCTACCTTCCTTTTTACTACCTGTTGTTTTTCTACTGCCTACACTGGCTGGTCTACTGCCCAATTTGGTTTTACCAGTTGGTGTTTTACCAAGCTCAGTTTCAGTTTTAGTTTTAGGTTTGGTACCTGTAACAGTTGCTCCCTTTTGGCTTCTGGAAGTTGAATCCTCATAGTAAGCCTGGGACCCTACTTGCCTATTTTCTTCTGAGGCTACTTCTTGAGCCTGTACTTGCAAGTTGGCATTGGCCCTTGCCTTTCTGTTGTCATCTAGAAGTCTTTGCTTTGCTCTTTGCTTGAGTTCTTTGTGCCTCTGTTCTTCCCGTTCAGGGCTATAAGTTGTTCTAGGTTTTATAGTGCGACCTCTTCTACCTATCTGCGGAGTGATCGGTAAATTTGGTGACTGAGAAACCCAATCCCAAATATCTTTTCTACCACGACCCCTAATTTCTCTAGGTCTTGGTGGTGGTTCTGGTGGCAAATCTTCTGGACTAACAGTTATTCTACATCCTGGTGTGTCTATTTGCACTACCGACTGTCTTTGCCTTCTATCTAAAGGTGGAGGTCTTTCACTTAGGCATGGCCAACTGTCTTCTGGTACCATAGATTGTTCAGTAATATGACTGGCTGCGCTTGTCATACTTTCTCTGTCAGACTCTTCCTCACTTTTCTCAGAAACCTTAGATAGTTTTTCACTACCTTCAGTATCAGATTTCTCTGAAAGAAGATTTCTAACTTTCTCTTTCTGTTCTTCAACTTCTGAATCAGAGTTTGAGATTTCTTCTACTGCGTCTTCTTCACCTTCTAGTTCTATTCTAGGGTGTTCTTGTTCATTTCGATATTGATCTAAGAGTTGTTTTAGATCAAATTCTGCTTGTCTCCTGACCTCATCATGAGGGCTGATTATTAATTTTTCCAAGTCAACTAATTTTTCTTTAATTGCTTGGTTCTTTTCGGAACCTTCAGGGCTACTTCCTTGACTTGCCTTCTTTGGTTCCATCAAGTCCCTTAGTAAAAGTTCATCTTCTTCATTGGCTTCTATTAAGTCAAATAGCGGTCCTATCTGATAATCGCTGGAATCTTCAGTTTCTGAGTCAGAATCTCCATCTTTTGGATCGTCATTTAGGTCATCAGTGTCATGGTACTCAGATTCTGATGACTGACTGTCTGAATCTTTCCTTTTTCTTTGTTCAACAGGACCAGGGATGAGGTTTGGTCTATTTGCTAATTGGTTTGGAACCTGCTGATTTACAACCACTACCGGTGGTACTGGTATCATTGGTGCTACTGGTATCAGATTTTGGTCTTGATCTGAGTCATCTGAATCTTCAGATTCACTTTCTTCAGTTGAGTAGTCTAGTTGTTCTTTATTGCTTTGATTCCTTACTCTAGAGCTGAGATCATATTTTGTCTCACTTTCTGAGTGGGTATCTTTTACAGATAGTAGCTCATTGTTGCTATCCAACCCCAAATGGGTTAAGAATTTATTAAGAACAATTGGGTCTACAACCAGTTGTTCCTCAACTGCTGCTCTATAAGGTTTACAGTCTTTGACTGCTACTTGCCTGGAGTGAAAGGGTCTTATATCTCCCCTGTGTACATACCTAAAAAGATCAGGGTCTTTGTAGTATTCCTCCAGTCTCGCATTCTCGGTCCAAGGAACTACCACTAAGCTGGATGGGTATACCTTAATAATTCTAAAGGGTCCTATATACTTAGATCTTAGCTTAGTTTCTCCTGGTCCCAGGGCCGGATTTAGATTTTTTATCAAAATATAGTCTCCTATTTCAAACCGATGAACTCTAGCATGTTTATCCCACTCTTTCTTTTTTGTTTGAATTCTCTTTTCATTTCTGGCACGTGCGATCTGAAAAGCTATTTCTTGAAACCGTCTGATTTTCTGATGGTACTCAGTTACATTGGCACTCTCGGATTCGAAAGGTAATAACGGTACCATGCTACGTTCCCCAAAATGTCCGAAGAATAGTTCATTGGGTGTATAGCCTGTGGCTGTATGTACTGAATTGTTGATAGCATTCAGTATTAACGGTAGTGCCTGAGGCCAATACTTTTTGTCTGAATCCTGTAGGCCTTTTCTGATTAACATAGCTACTGCACCACACATTGTCTCAGTGGGATTAGATTGAGCATTATGTGGAGGAGTACTGGTTTTAACTACTCCTAATAATGAAGTCAAGTGTCTCATGAATGCTCCGTCTAAATTTCTAGCATTATCACTATGTAGGGCCCACATCAAGCCATATGCGGCAACATAGTGACTCATGAACTTCTTTACCACATAGCTGGCCTTTTCACTTGCTAATGGTATTCCATATACATGTCTTGTAAAGCCATCATACAACAAGAAGATAGCATAGCTTTTATCCATTGCCCTGGGTAAACCTACCACTAAGTCACAATGTACCACATGCAATGGATACATTGGTCTAATTACATATCCTGATGTAAATTTAACAGGGTACTTGTCATTATATTGACATATTACACATTTGTCGTGAAATTGGTAGATATCTTTTCTCATTTTAGGCCAGTAATACTTTCTTCTTAAAGTAAGGCAGTACTTCTCTTTTCCTAAGTGCCCATTCATTAAGTTTCCATGTGTGGCATTTAATAGTGCTGGTACCAGTGCTATTGGGATACATACTGTGTAGTATACTTGTCCATCTCTGGTTGTGAATTTTCTCATTAACAGACCTCTTTTCTTTAAATAACCTTGATTAATGGTTCGAATGTCATTTCTTTCTACAAGCTCCATTTTCATTTGGCAAAATTCATCATCTCTTTGCAGTGCTAAAAATGAACCATATGTGAAACAGCTATTGTTTATAGCTATCGTCCTAATATTGTAGTATGCCAGTTTAAACTTACTATCAGTAGTATCTGAGTCTTGTTCGATCTCGTCTTCATTTTCTAATTGATCTTCAAATTCCTTAATTTTCGAGTCTTGCATTTGCCTAATCACAACTTTGTCTGCATGCAAATGAGTAGTTGCCTCGGTTATTTTCTGAACATATGATATTTCGTTGCCTGCTCTTAGGTTAACGTTTTCTATGTTTGTTTTCGTATCATTTTCCTTCTGATATTGATCTAATAGTTTTGGCCATTCTTGCTGAATGTACCTTCCACATTCCTCTAGATAGTTCTCTAGTTTCATAGATCCATCCTTAATAAGTGGAGCTCCTAAGTATTCTAAAGCTGGATGTCTGTTGCTGACTTGGTCATCACACTTGATCAGACCTGTGTCATATGCTCTAGACAAACCGTCCGCAGCTTTGTTCTTTACACCTTGTACAAATGACACAGTGATGTCATATTCTGCTACTAACAAGGCTAGCCTGGATATTTTTCCAGATACTCCACTCTGCACTTTTAAGAAGGTCCATGCTCTACAGTCTGAGAATATATGTACTGGGTTCCCACATATGTAAAAACTCCACAAGTTTAGTGCATACACTATGGCTAGTAGTTCTTTACATGGTGTACTTAATTTGAGTTCTTGATCGTTAAATTTTCTTGATCCATAGGCACAAGGATGGCTTTTCTTGTCCTTGGGATCTATTTGACACAGCACAGCCCCTATGGCTATATGGCTTGCGTCTGTGTATAGTTGAAACACTTCTCCCTGCCTAGGCATTCTCAGCACAGTGTCAGAACACATGGCTTCTTTTAATTCTTCAAAAGCTTGTTGTGCTTTTTCAGTCCACTCAAAGGGTTCTGTTTTTGCTACATCATGCATTGGTTTAGCTATTTTAGCAAAGTCTTTGATGAACCTCCTATAAAACGAGGCTAGTGACACAAATGATATCACTTGCTTAGCTGTCGTTGGTATAGGGAATTCTTTAATTGATTTGACTTTTGACTCCTGAGGTTTCAATAGATTGTTCTCTAACGTAAAACCTAGCCACTCCATTGGTTGACTGGCATCATATGCCCACTGGCATTTATGAGCCACTAATTTTAAGTTGGCATCTATTATTCTGATCAACATGCCATCAATATGTTCTAGATGTAAGTCATAGATTTCTGCTCTACTTTTGCTACTAACTGGTGTAGTGATCATCAAGTCATCAGCATAGTAACTGCTTGGTGCATATCCTGAGCATAGTAGTGCCATAAGGCAGCAAAATGCATTCATGGCACACACATGCCCAAATGGTGCTCGTACATATTCATATAGAGCATTGTTAAAGTAGAATGCTGTTACTGGTATGGCTTCGTCAGTAAGCATTATCTGATGGAAAGCATTCTTAAAGTCCAATGCTGTTCTAAAGTATGCTCCATTTATCTTTTCCATAGCCTCCTCTATCCAGTAGTTAGGGAAACTGTTGGGAATGGTGTGCTGGTTTACCTGTCTTAGGTCGACGCATATTCTATGGGAAACTACCCCGTTCATAGTTTTCTTCTTAACTACTACTAGATTCGTGGAATGAGGACTCCTACTAGGCCTTATTATACCTTGTTCTAATAGATCATCTATCGCTTTCTGGGCGATTTCTCTATATTTGAAAGGAACGTGTCTGGGTTTATTGTGTAAAAATCCAGTTCCTGGTTTAAGTGGCAAGTCTAGTTTAAAGTACTTACAACACCCTACTTCAGTTTTTGTCTTTGAAAATGCTTCTTTTCTTTTTAATAGTAGTTCCTTTAATTTTGCCCATTCTTCTTCACTCAAGTGTGAATGCTCTACACTGTTCAACCATTGATCAGGATCCTCTATTTTACTAGGTTCACCTTCTTTGATGGACTCTGCAGCTGGTGGTGCTGGTAGTCCTTCTCCAGTTCCATCTAGTAGATCCTTTCTTTCTTTTCTATCATGAATGTATTTAATACTTTCACTCATTTCTTCTTCCTGATCTCCAGTGGTCAGTAACTTTTTCTTACGTATCTTAATGTGGGGTGGTAGTAGTTCTTTTAGCTTGTTATTGATTGCTTCATCTGCCCATAATCCTTTTTGGTTATGAACATTGGCAACTGTTGCTACCTGTGCCCCATTAGGTATCTTTAAGATGTCTTCTGAGCTATTTTCTACCATCATCAATGCATTTCCCGTATCATCAATAGTAGATACAGTATCTTTGAATGGAGTAATGTTTAATTCATTACTGATTGGACACAGCATTACTTGCTGCCCTACCATTTGGGTATCTTTAGATATTAATACTTTGACGAGTGCATGGCTTTTTGGTGCCACATAGTACTCTTGTGCAACTGTAGCCTTATTATTTTCTAATTGATAGACTATAGGAATTGGAGGATGATCTCCTTCCGCTATCATTAGGTATTTGCCTCTGTCAAATATTAGTCTGTCATAGAAAGCATCTGCTCCTAGTAACAGAAAATCTACTTTGTTCTCGTATACCATTACTGTGAGAGAAAGTTTATATTCTCCTAGATACAAATCTAGATCTATGCACCCAAATACTTTCAAGGGGTGTCCTGATGCTGATTTTAACCTCGGTGGGTTACTGATTGTTTTAACTAGAGTTTGCAACGCTTTGTCTCCAAACTTTTTAATCACAAATGTATGAGAACATATTGTCATATCAGCTCCTGTGTCTACGCACACTCGGGCATTTACTTTCAGCTCCGGTGCTTCAGTTGCGCTCATGTTAATTAAAATGTATGCGCTTCCAACTGGTTTTGGTTCAACCGAACCTACTTCTACTTTATTTACTCTAAATATAGGTATATCACTTATACCTATGACTTCATCACTAATTAGTGAAGTGAAATCTATTGTGGAAGATTCGTTGTCTTCCTTCTTTACTTTTTCTTTAAATTCTTTAATATTACTTTCTTGGTGGTCAGCTTCGGGTTTCATTTTCATGCGTCCCTTAGCTTTGTTAGGGCTTACATCAACCTTCGGTTGATGGCCTATTCGGTGTTTAAATCACCTTCTTCTTCGTTTTCTTCCTGTGCCTGATTAGCAGCAATTGGTTCTGCCTTTCCTCTGAATTGACTAGAGAATCCTCTCAAGCAATCGTCTGCTGAGTGCAGTCCCTTGCCACATTTGGCACAAGGTCTGTCAGTGAGTGGTCTATTCCTGAGAGCGCACTCATCTTTTCCTAGCATGTGGCCTGGGGTTCCACATTGGATGCATTCTCCTCTGTTGACATTTGCAAGGTTCAACAGTTCTAATATATTCTTTCTCCTTTCTGACCCTAGTCTTTCAGGAGGACCTTTCCAATCCTGAACTTGGGCTGCAGCTGCTGCTGCCTTAGGACCAGGAGGTGGTCTTCTCTGATACCTCCCTCGGTCTTTATTATAGCGTTGGGTTACTTTGGCCCTTAGCTGTTGAGGAGTGAGTTTTCTGCCTTTGTTGGCATAGTACCTTTTAGCTTGTTCCATCCTATTTACCCAATGGATGGCTTCCTCATCAACCTCATCTTCACTGAATTCAGTGCTAGTTTCTTCATCTTCAGTGAAGTCACTATCCTCTATTACTGAGTTGATTTGAGCTTGCCTAACGAACTTCTTAGAGTTCTGTTGGGGTTGTGCTTTGACTGATCTCTGTGCCTCTTCTCTTCTTTCGTCTCTAGCTCTTTCTAGCTCAATGCATTCCTTTTCCACTTCTCTGCATGTCATTTCTGGTTTGCCCATGCTAAGGTGGATTCTCATCCTGTCATCTAGTGATTTCCTGAGTGATAACGGCAGAGCCCTTCTAATGTTGCTCTTGATTAAGGAATCTGTGAGTTCCATTCTCCTGCCTTCTGCAGGGATGTTGCGATAGGCCATTTTAGCCATTTTTCTGAGGCGATCAATGAAGTCAGCCAATTTCTCTTTTTCCTTTCTTTGAAGGTTGTTGCACCTGCTCATAGCTTCTTCCGGGAGGCACAAGTCACCGTACCTTAGTTCCAGTGCCTGGACTATTTGGTGAGGCGTCTTATGTTCATCCCTCATTTGTCTGATATAGTCAGCAGCTGATCCAGTTGCTGCCATAATCATCAGATTGACTACAGCTACCGCTGTCAGTCGGTGTGATGTTCCCAGACTAAAGACTCTATCCAACCAACTGACGATGTCAATTGTGTCAGAGCTGGTGCCCGTGAAATTAGGGACATTATATAGCCTGATATTGGCTATTCTATCTTGATCTCCCCAATTTACTGGGACTACCGTCAGTGGTTGTAATTCTGTGGATATTCTCTCTCTATCCCTGGTTGCATCACTTGCTGCAACTATAGGTCTGATGTAATCAGCCAGATTGTCAATGTCAGCCACCGCTTGTGGGTCATTGATTTGTGCAGTTCTCAGTATCCTTAGGATCTGTAGGTTGATGGCTCCCAAATCTCCTACTTGGCCAGGGACAGTAGCTGCTTGTGGGTTGGGTACAGCTACAAATGCTCTGTTTTGTCCCCAGTCGTTAGGAGCTACTACTGCTATTGGTAGTGCGGGATTAACAGCTTGTACCCCTGGTACCGCTTGAGCGGCTGGCGCAGCCGCCGGTGGTACTGCTCCTGGAACTCCAGCTGGGGCTCCAGGCTGAGCAGCTGGTGGTATGTTACCTGCTGCTGCATTCTGAGGGGCTACTGGTGGTGGAACGTTACCACCCCCTAGATTTGGGTTAGCTTGTCTCAGCGGAGGCAAGTTGGGGAGCTGTGCCCCAGCTCCTGGTTGGTTAATGTTAGCCAACCCTGGTCGAGGTTGTAAATTGGGTGGAGGAACCCTTAGATTCGCTCGCTGCTGCTGCTGCTGATTTGCTTGCTGCTGCGGGTTCGCTTGTTGCTGCTGGTTAGCTTGCTGCTGCTGCTGTTGCTGCTGCTGCTGCTGCTGCTGCTGCTGCTGCGCTGCATCCTGCAATTGCCTTTGCAGATTCATTATTTGCGCTCTATGATCATTAGCTTGCTGCCGCAAAAGATGCTGCAATCTATCGTCGGCTGCCTGCTGCTCATCAATGAGTCTTTGATCAAATCTGTTTTGCATGTCTTGCACCACCCTTATCACCCTAGGGTCCCTTACCCCTTGAACCAAGTCCTCTAGATCTGGATCTTGGTCCCTAGCAGGATCATCAGCATTACCTGCTGCGATATTACCTCCTCCCACCGCACCTTGATCCTGAGGATCCAGTAGATCATCATCGTTGTCATTCATGATGCGGTTTTTCTTTCAACCTCTGGTCTCGTTTGTCCTGAGAAAAACTGAATAGTTTTGTGGTCCCCACGGGTCCCCTTATATAACCTAAAAAGAAGTTCTTTTCTTCTTTTATCAATACAAAATTCAAAACTACCTCTATAGTGCTCTTCCACTTTTAGTTCAACTTAACTAAAAGATCCCGGACGAGCCCCCAAGTTTGAAGGCTGAGTTTCGGGGTTTTGTTAACCGACCGGTTTTATTTTCCGAACTCATAAAAATTTTCTTTCTCTTCTACAAGTATTTACTAACTTTACTAAATATCTCGTAACTAAGTGACTCTAAATTTCGAATTTCATTTAACTTAACTACCGAAGTTTCCAAGATTGAAAGTTAATGTGTCTAGGGTATGATTTTTCAATATTGGTCCCGTTGCCTTCAGTGGTTCAAATTTTTAGTACTTAAAATATATATGAGGATATAGATTAAGGCAGTTGAACAAAACTGAACACTTTCTCAATTCCAACACTTTGTTTATTTCATCAATGTGATAGTTTAACTTAATTGATACACGAGAAAAGAAACAAGTCAAATTCTTTCAGATAAATTCATTACTCGAAATAAATCGCTCATCACCAGTCTAAGTCATAATAAATTCAGTAATTTACATTTACACACGTTCAAATTATATATCAAAATTCATAACTGTAATGTCAACCGTCGCTTAGAAAGTGAAATGATATTGTTTGAAATTATAAAGAACCATTACCAAAGATGTCGTTTTACAATACAATTTGCATAACATTTTACAACCGTATTACATAAATTGTCATTTTACGATAGAACTTGCATGAAACCTTAAATACATATGTCAAAAATGCTTATTTAAAGGAAAATAATTCAGATAACGATAAATCATTACATAATGTTCAATTTGAGAAACAAAGATTTTTCCACTTCTTTTACAGGTAAGAGGACAATCAAAACTCGTGAAATTCCGCTTCAAAACAGCAATATTGATTCTAAATGTGTTGTTTTTCATTACTTTTAGACCATAAAATACAGAATATCAAGTGACATCGACTATTGTTATCTTACGATCATTTAATAAAGAACTGTAGGTTATAATGTATCAACTTAGAACATTTGTGGGGTATACTTAAAAATTTTCTGGGGTGCTAGTTATATTTATAGAGTTGGTTTAGCTTTTCCTTTCTCTTCTTGCCTGTACCAGATGCAATATTACACGATAAACTTATTACAATGGCAATCTCCTGTTAGAGGACTCCACACTACACACTATTTTGGGCTATTTTATCTCTAGTTACTATCACCCGATTTGCCGCAAGGACTGTCCTCTGACGGTGATATCCTACTTAGTTTTGCTGATACCAAGCTTGGGATCCAGTCACAGCCTACAATAAGGCAAGGACTCTTTCACTAGATTTGGCTAGCACAACCTGACCATTACATTGCCTAGGAAACACTCAGTATCACACAGCTAACTCGGCCTAAGTTCCCGGCTCTTACTAGTCGACCTTATGACAGATGCAATGTGCCCCTAGTTAACACTAACTAGTTGAATAATGTGCAAGGGAGCAATAATTAGCGGATTTTCTCTACTAGAGACTAATTATTCCACAGTTTCAGACTTAAGAAAGATGAGAAACTGTTTAACCTCTATTGATAGAATACTCACAAAGTAGACGTATACCTGAATATCCTATACCGAGCCTTTTCGTCGACTACTTGTCAACTAGTCTAGTAAAGCTTCAAACCATCGCCGGAGTCCCAACAATTTACTCAAATTGTCTCGTCCGTTTTAAGCTTGAAGTTTACCAAACACCTTTTTAGATTAAGATTTCTAAGCAAAGTCCCAATAATTCACTGAATTATCTCGTCTGCTCAGGTCCGAATCTAGAAAGAGACTCCTCTCTAGACCCACAGTCGTACCTCTTATACTAAGAGTGCTTCGCCAATTCGGCCTCAATTGTTCACCGGCTAACTAAACTGTATTATTGTCGGCCCAGATCAAAGACATTGACAGTCAGCCTTGACTGGGTTTCGGCCATTCTACCCCGTCACTGGCTAATGTTGCTACCGGCCAAGTAGAACCCGACTCCGGCCATTCTCACTTGCAGCCACCTAGCGCGTTTCTTAACTCATTCCCAGCCGAGATCAGAACCCTACCTCTGCACAGACTTGACCTGCCAATCTCAGCCTAAGCTCGACCAATAATATTAACCCAATTTCTCACTTTTTTATGCTTCAACTCTGTCTCTCGTTTGCCATTGGCTGACACTTCAGCCCTACTCCCACATCCGGGATCTATGACCTACGACAGGGCTTTTAAACTTTTCTTCCTTTTTGGTTTTTGACACGTACATTAATATTCTGCTACACAGTAGACATGATTTCATTCTTTTCCTTAATTGATTTTTCGTCGACCGTGCCTTCCATTTAAAATGTCACATTAATCAAATGACGAGTTTCTATCTTTGGTTTCTTGCTTAAATGTTTCCTACTTTTTCTTACTTTTGTGCTTCTCTTTTCATAACTGAAAACACTTTTGAAACTCTGTCAGATTGATTGACCTTGGAACGCTCTCGACAATTAAATCACCCTTTTTTCTACTTTTTTCTACTTTTTGCTTTTCTTTCTTATCATTAATCTCTCGGACATCACTTTCGTTTGACAGCTAAAGTTTCTTGACCTCAACGTCAAAAAGCTTCGTTGATGCTTCTTTTTTAATTTTCTTTGCGAACTAATTTTTACTAATTTTTTAGAACTAATTTTTACTAACTTTTATATGACTCTAAGAAGACCTTCTTGCTTATATGACTAGATTTCTTCTTCCCTCCTACTTAAGATATAATTATTTCTTTTAATTACTGGTTAAGTTTTTAAGGGAAAAGTTGTGTGATTTCGATCAGCTTCTTTCCGACGTACTCCTATATGTTTTTCCAGTGAAAAACATTTCAAATGCGTCCTCAAGATTTACCGATTCTTTATTCCACCAAACTTCCCCCCGACTGAGAAACGTCCGTCCCGGCGTTCTAATGAAAGAATATACTTCTTAACATTAAAATCCGTTCTGGTAATCCATTTCGAAATTTTGGATAAGAGAGAATAACTTCTGTCTTATCGAAAAAATCATTATGGTATTCAATCGAGATTTGATGAAGCAAAGCTCCGTGTGTCGAAAATCTAGTATCAGTTTTTGAATTTTGTATGGGTTTACTTAAACTCTCTCTGTAACCTTACCTTGCGAATACTACCTCGCTAGTAATGTCGCTGAGGGGTTTTCTTTTTGAGATTCTAAGTCGCACACCAAATATGTCTAAACAGTTTGTACCCAAAGAAATAGTTTTTCTAGTTTCTTATACTGAATAATTGACATTAGACTTAAACTTATGTTGTCCATGACATTAGACTTAAACTTATGTTATCTTTTCTTAAGCATCTGTGATTCTGAGTAATAACCTCTTCTTAAGACCTCATTTTAACTATGTTGATTTGCTGTACCGTATTTTTATTTTAAGTTTATGCATTTTCATTGAAATTTTTCTATTCGAGCTTATGATTTTTAATTTATGTTTTTGTGTCTCTTGAGTATTCATTGGTCTTTAGGTTCTTAGTTCTTACTCTTTTTCTTCAGTTGCTTATTTTTTAAATCGTTTTCGCGGGTTTTTTGTCACTGATTGGTTATAATCAAAACTTTTTTGAATAATCAATTTTACTTACTGGGATGAAATTTTAACTACAACTAAAACTCCCAGGATTTTCTGAAGACATTTTTCTTCACTTATCCTACCCTATTCTTAACTCTGCTGATTATTCTCAGTTAAGATGATAGCCTTAATTTTAATTTGTGGAAATACCTTTAATTTATATGTTAGTAATAATTATTAGTTATAATCAGGACTTTTTCGAACAGTTTGTTTTTCTGCTCACCAGGATCACTTCGAACGGTTTGTTTTTCAGCTCACCAGGATCACCGGGATGGGCAACCACTTTTTACTTAATGCTACGTTCCCAATTGGGTTTTTCTGAAGACAATTTTTCTTCACTCTTCTTATTCTACTTTCCTACTCTAAACAGCTGTTCTTAGTCGAGATGATAACTTCAAGTTGTAAAATTGTTTTAGTTTATGTACATGTAAATTATGATCAGGACTTTTATACTTGAACCGTTTTAAAATTAATTTATCCGGGATATGGTTCTTTTCAACATTAAGTTAAAAAGGATTGGTCTCGAATAAATTTTGGAGACATTTTTCTCCTTTTATGTTGCTACAGTTTCTTGTTTCTAAGTCGAGATGATAACTTTTCGGAAGAAAATTGAATTTTGCAAAATATAATTCTACCTTATTTCTATGTTAGTACTTACTTTATTGGGTTTCAACCTCATACGCAGATGGGTACCCTTTTTCAACCTTATTTCTAGGATTAGTTTTTACAATATTTGAATTATTTTTGCTTCTTTTTTCTTCGCCTCTTTTTCACTGCACTTTTATTGATCTCATTGTACAGTCCCTTTTTAACACTTTTCTAGAACTTTTTTCAGAAAATTTCTGGAAGTCCTTTCTTTTCCCATTTTGGAGACGGA
>Ga0214211_1000264_pt1 | contig 13782 bp, 8 predicted proteins | sample TroBogEpilimnion_3_FD_153049 | JGI IMG/M metagenome (GOLD analysis project Ga0214211, IMG submission 153049) | Freshwater microbial communities from Trout Bog Lake, WI - 11AUG2009 epilimnion | ecosystem: Environmental > Aquatic > Freshwater > Lake > Epilimnion/Euphotic zone | place: Trout Bog... | reverse complement strand
GTTTTAGGAAAGAAAGAAAAATAGAGTAGTGCCTAGGACTTTTTTGTAAAATATGCCAGCACATATTTTACCACGCTATTTTAAGGGTAGAGTAGAGAGGTGGATGGAAAGAAAGATTGATCAGATTTTCTTCATGATAGACATTTTACAGAAAAAGATTTATATCATCTCTAAAAAACCTAATTTTTGTAACAACGTCTAAATCACCACAACATCTCTAAAACACCGCTCAAAACATAACATCCTAAAGAGATTTGTCGCCTAACATATCTATTTAAGGTGTCTAAGGGAAACTATACTAATCTAAATTAATATACTAACCCCAGTGTCTAACCTTATGCCAACCTTTTTTGATTGTTACCAATCAAAATTTGTCGTAGAAGGTCCATGTCATCGTCAGTCAGTTGTTATCTAGTGTTGTCGTCTATTGCTAAAATGTCTGTTTCTCACGTTGTTGCTCCTTAAACCTATTCTTATTCGCTAAGATCTGAAATCTAAAATCTTATTAGGACAGGTAGCATTCCTCCCTTATTCACGGAAAAAGCGAGAGACGTGCGTTTGTCCGCAGACTGTACACTCTTTCGGTTTCCTCTCGTGAAAAAGGTAGGGCGCCAAAATTCGAGTACGCGATGATCATAAAAACAAATACGATAGTTTTGCAAGAGAGTTAGTAAGGAAATTTTGTTAGTAGTATTACTTTCCACTTTTGCAGGGGGTACCCCTCTCAAAAAAGAAATTAATACTCCGTCACCTAAAAGAATTTGGAAAAAAAATGATTATCAGAATTTTTATTAGTCTTTTCAATGAACCAGTTTCATCAAAAATACTATTTTCACTTTCTCTTCTTGTTGAAAAACATAAAAACAAAATCATCAACTTCGAAACCATCACCCCTAGCTAGTCTTATTCTAAACTGAGGTGCTTGTTTGTCTAATAAGTCAGGCCTAGGGTGATGATTTTTACAATAATCTTCGAAACTGCTAACAACCAATCTGCATGTTTCGAGTTGGCAATAAACACTTCCACAAGTGCTATCGCGTTTGCTCGAATGTGCAGGTTGGTAATTAGGATCCTTTCTCGGGCATCCTGGATTCTTGCAAATATGGTCATAAACCACAGTATGGAAGTTGCCACTGTTTTTAAAGCGACGAACTAAGTCCTTGCGAGGCCAAAACCAAAAGCATTTTGGTTTTCTGCCTTTGAAATAGTCATCCTTCAGAGGAACTAGGCTCAATCCAATACAAGATGGGCAATCAATGCACTGGATTAAACACATTATTGTTTCTCCGTCTGGATTCAATTTCAGAATGGATTGACCAGTGTAAACAATTTTCAAATATATAGCCGTATGGAAGCGTCTATTTTTGAAAAATGAGTTTCTGATCAAAAACCCAAGCGAAGCTTCCCAAATATCGCTCTGTGTTCACCGACAAGCATTTGTAAAAACAATCCTCATTGAAAACTGAACGGATTTTCAATAGGTTCTTGCTTGCAATCAACATTTTTGACAGTCATTTCAAAAAGGTTCCTTATGTGTTTTTTCTGCCCCTCCCCTGTCTGTCTCGAAAGAGAAAGACAGTATTACAGGAGAGAGAAGAAAAAGAAAAGGGAAAGAAAGAGATAGGAGAAGAAAAAGAAAAGAAACGATTTTCGAGATGAACTCAAAAATCGCGGTCAGATTTTTTGGTGCCATTCCTTTTCAACCTTATAACAACCGAAAGAACGGGCAGTTTGTCTATAATTTTTCGAATGCCACTTTGAATTCAAAACTAAACAAGAATTGGTTTCTTGGTGTTTTTCCTCCAAATACATAAGAAATATGATAGAAACAAACATTGTATAAGGTTTGAAACCTAGCAAGAAGTGAAAAGAACTATACTAATCAAAGGAAAGAAGGTTTTCAAGAGAGAAATGGAAAGGAAAGAAAAGTGTCAAAAATCTTGTCTCTGGAGCCTCTCCTTTCCAACCTAATGACATCTCACCACGCAGGTAATTTGTCTATTTATTTTCAGATCGTTCCAGTTTTACATGCTAATTTCAAGGAAAACAATTATGTTCCCTTTACTTTTTAGACATAAGCTGAATCTTTCATAAAATAAATGTTATTAGGCTTCCCAAAAGGAGAGTTTCACTCATTTCACACTCATAAAGCATTCCTAATTTTTATGGTACTTCCAACTATTAAAATCTGTCTAGTTTCCGTAATAAATGATTTTAGGAAGAGATACAAAAAGTGAGTACAGGTGACCATACTTTTTCTGTATTCTTCAAGAAAACCATTTTTCTTAGTTTTCAATTGTCAAATTTTCAGTATTATGTTCAGACACTGTGAAAAACTTCTCAGTGTAAAAACTTTATCTACCAAAAATAGTTTAGACGTTTTGAAATTACTAATTTTTTACGGTTGTATAACAGATTTTCCTATTTCTATTTACGTTTTCTTAAAAACTTACATTTAGTGTCTTCCTTATTTCTATAATCTAGAAAATATTATTAGTGCGTATTTTTATGTGTCTGGTTTTCTCCACCCCCTTATTTTTGCGGTCAAAAGTAATTATGGGTCTCGTGTCAATGTCAGAAGAAACTCAAGATTGATTTTATGTTTACATTCAAAATCGTTTCAATGATAGTAGATTTTCTGAAACTAGTTCTTTCCAATCTCTGATCATCTTAAATTTTGCTTGTAAACAAGGTTTCAATTTCTTGTGTTTTTATGGGTCGTGTTTCTCTTACTTTTCTATTTCTACTAGGGGTAACTTTTTGATTAGTTTTCTTGCTCAATCCTACAAAAGGTTTCCTAAGTTATTTTACTGGAATATCGTTGAATTCTCAAAAGTTTAGCTTGTTACATTACGTATCTCGACGACTGTTTTTATGTATAGCAGCTCGGTTTAATTAAAAAGTTCCTTGCGGATCGATTCAACAAAACCTGTTACTTTAAAGTATCTCGACAGCTGCGTATACGACAGTCCAGCCTTGCTTTTGATTATTCAATTCTAAACCTCAAAATAAAAAGGTTGCCAAATGCATGCGAGTAAGTAAAAAAACTATAACTGATCCTGGATAAATATTTTAGAGCTAAGCTTGTTACTAAAAAGTATCTCGATGATTGCTAAGTGCAAGCGAACCAGCTAAAATGCCTGTTATCTTTCGATATCTCGACGTCACTTTGCACCGAAATCCAGCTAGACTCCAAAACATTTACCATTTTCAGTTTTCAAAAATTTATAAAAATATTTGTTAAAAATATAGTTATATCTACCCCTCTCAAAAAAGAAAAGAAGAGATGACGAATCCATTTTCCTAAATTGGCACTTTACTCATTTTTACTCATTTTTACAAAAAGTTTTAAACAATGAATTGATTATTGTTGGAATAGCGAGCATACAAATCGACTATTTGGGCATTTACACCCATTAACAGTCTATTTAAAGTATACCCTACTATTCCAAGAAAAAGGGAGAGAATAAAACCGACAACAAGCACTATAATATTGAAATAACCTAATTGTTGTTCAATTTCGTTCATTTTCATTTTGCGCAATATCTGGTGAATTTCTTTGCACTCGCATCTCTCTAATCCTATTATATCTTTGGTATCTTTCCCATTCGTATTTAGCACTCTTGGTTAAAAAATAAGCATTGAGTGCAAACACAACATAGGTGATAACAAAGAAAATAATAAAGATTATGTAAGGGATGGAGATGTAAAGCAGGTATTGTACAAAAGTAGTCATGCTTCCTCTACTAATTCTGTTTCTAATGCTTGTACTGCTGTTCTGAACCTTTCATAGCAAGTTTTAGCCTGGTTGAAAGAGTCGTAAACTATTCTTGAATTCAAAAGTTGCAAGTACGAAATCAATAAAAGAATTACTGAATAGGTGACGCCACTAACAAGAAGGTATTGTCCTGCTACGAGAAGCCAAACGATAATTACCAAAAGAATAACAAAGAGCATACCAGAAGTGATTAAGAATTTATCAAAATTCATAATTCTGCACTTTTCTCTTATCTTACATTAATCTTTCAAGAAAACTAGTTAGTATAAAGAGAACAAGTACAAAAATTATGATTTTGTTCATCAAAATCAAAAACTGGAGAATGCTGTTTAGGAGAAGCAGGACTAGAATGAAAATGATTAAATTGAGGGTATCTATTTTTAAGCCTTAATTCTAACGTCTAGTGCTATATCCTAGTGCTTTTTGTCCACAAATTATCAAACATCCGCAAAAAATACATACAGAATTTCACAAAAACAAAAAGGAAATTGTCAATTTCTGTTTTTCGGTGAAATGGCAAAACCTATTTTTCCGCCAAATTTCAACTGAACGACGCGCACCCACCGTGCACAGGACAGGTGGTGCGTTCTTTCGGTTGTCCTTCGTGGAAAATGTAAGGCGCCAAAACGTCAAACCCGTATTTTCCCAGGATTTCAATCGAGCGACACGCAGCCACCGTAGGGCGGATGGTGCGTTCTTTCGGTTGCTGTCCGTGGGAAAGTTAGGGCGCCGAAAAATCAAATTTTGACAATTTTTACAAAAACGTCATGGAATGGATACAAAACAAAAAATGTTAGTTCTTAACACAAATTAACCTCCTCTTGTAGCATTTCTTCGAAGTTTCTCGTACATTGCACGGTATCGACCTCTTCTAAGAGAAGCAGAGGTGGTGATATCGCAGGTGTCAAGAATAATAATGAAAGCTATAAGAAAGGCCAGTAAGAGGAAATTCAAAAAATATAGAATGTAGAGAAAAATCATTTCCTCACGTGCCTAAGTCTAGAATATGATTCCAGTTCTGTTCTCAAAAAACAAGTGTCTTCAAAAGGCGCACATTGTGATTTGATTGCAGTGAAAAAGTCTCTTAACCCTCTAAATTTTCTCTCCTTGCCGAAAGCAAGTGTAAGAGGGTGACCTTCTGCAAAGTCGAACTTAAGACCAAGGAGGTCTTTGATGTCAATGGCGTACCTTAATTTCAGATAAACTTCGATAAGTCCTTGTATCTGATTTAAGGTAAAGACAGCACTAGGTGCTCCTAGATTGGAGATATCGATGTTCTTGTGTTTCTCTGCGACGCTTCTTTCTTCCAATAAAGCATATCTGATACAGGCCAGTAAATGCTCTGAAGGTCGATATAATCCTGTGAAGGGGTCTTTTCCAAAGTAGACAGGATGTGGTTCCTTTTCTTCTTCTGGAAGGCCTTCACAGAATCCAGCGTCAAGGAAATGAACTTCAAGAAAGTCTTGTATCAAAAGGCCTACGACATCGATACCAAGGCCATCCATTGACTTCTTATGCTTTTCTCTTTTTGGTCGCTTTTACGAAAGTGAGTTAATTGTGGCAAAACTCCTGTTCTTAAATAGGCGAAAAAGAGGAGGGGGGAGAAGAGCTCGAATTTTCCCAAAAGTGACAATTGGCGTATTCGTCGTTTTCAGAAAAACTGGTTCTTTTTCTCCTTTTTCTCTCTTCTTGGCGTTGTTTTGAGAACTTTTTGCAATTAAACTCTTTCTGTAACTTTCGCTGTTTGCTTGTCTTGTCTCTTTTGATCTCGTTTCTGCCGGCCTGAATTTCGACTCGAGACTCAATGCTTTTCAGCATTTTATTTGTTTGAGGAATGACCTTCTTTTTTAGAGAAGTTCGATTCTTGCTAGAATTTTCTTTGAGGTAACAATCCAAATAGGAGATGCTCCTTCTCAAAGAATCCAGCTGTTGTCTCTCGAAATTTGCAGAAGTATCCAAGATCTCATTTAGATTCCCAACAGCCTTGTTAAGCCGTTTTAACTGGCTTGAACTGGCTTCTTGGTTTTCTAAGGAAATCAGATCATCAACCAGTTTTGCAAACTTTTTTGTCTGTACTCCAAAAGGATATTTAAAATTCCTTGGAATTTCAAATTCTTTTGTTTTCAGTTTTTTAGTTTTAAAACCGGCACCTTTCTCTGGAATGGGTGCATTTTTTAGGGACAAAGCCCCTAGTTTGTCTGCAAGATCCATTTTTGAGAAAAGATGTAAGACGACTGATTTATTTTTGAATTTTAATATATATTTATACTATTTGCTCAAAAAACATTTTCTTGCTCGAGTGTCGAAAAAAGTTTTGAGAAAAACTCTTTTTGACAGCGAGTTTGATTGATTGTCTTTTAAGAAAAAATATGAAATATATATTATGATGTACCCCTCTCAAAAAAGAAGAAAACAAATTAAATCAAAAATTATAAATATTTGATTTAAATTGTTTTTAATTTTATTCTTCAAAATGAACAGGGGACAACGTTCGAGACAAGGACCAAAGAGAAAACCATTGTTGGTGAATCTCTCAAGTGATGATGAAGAAGTTCAATTTGTACAACAGATTGGACCTTCTGGCACAAGACATACAAGTCGAGGCGCTAGCCGAGGCCGAGGCCAAGGCCGAGGTTCAAATATAGGACAAATCCGACCAAATTTTGGTAAAAACCAAAATAAAAGTCTCCCTTCCACAAGTCATCATTTGAGTTCGACACGAGGTCGAGGTATACTTAGAGGACAGCCTTCCTGGCCTCGAGGTAAACCGATCACCAACAGAAAACAACCTGTTGTGGCTACTATGAAAGTAGCTAACAACAGCAACAACAACTGCAACAACAACAACAACAACAAACAGGGGTTGAAGAGGAAGGACTACGCTCCGCATTCTGTGGCTCTGAAAAAGGTTACAGCTAAGGTCCATAACCCTAGCCTTGAAAAAGGCCGTTCTTCCAGAACTGAACAGATGGAGAGGCGCCCTAGAAGGCCACGGAGGCCAAGCCCTGAAGTTGTTGAATACGTCGACTTGGAGGAGAAAGAGATCATCAAGCAAGTCATCAAGGCCTCTATTAAAAGAGGTCGTGATAACTTTAAGGTTCAGGATGTAACATTTTTCCAAGCTCTACAAAGCAAGGCCAAATGTTCTAAGGGTTGCGCTGAGGGCCATCCAAAGTTTGGCCTCATTGCTTCAGAAAACCGCCCCGTCATTTTTACTGCCCATAAAAATGATGAGATTGTTTACTCCCCTACTGAACCATCACTTGGTGAACTCCATGGACCATTAAAAATTCCGGAAGAAGGAGACATCTTACTCCATGGAATTAAATGGGGAACCGTCTTGCCAGAAAGAGGAACAGGAGTTAAAAACAGTTGCATGATAGATTCCTTTTTGACCGACATCAAAATTAGGAGTCTAGACAAAAATGTCTGTTTTGAATGTCTCTTCTTTCATAATGAAGGTCCCGGGCTTGAATTCGAAAGAATGTTGCTCACCATGAAGGGGCACATTGTTTTGTTTTCAAAACCGGAAAAAGAAGGGAGGCATCAAATTGTCCAAGAGATGTCATATTATCAAGACTTGATCATCAAGAGAATTTTCATCTCCAGCGACAACGTGCCAGCCTACTCAACTTCAGATGAAGAAAGCGGCATTCCGTACCAAAACCTCATGCTTTTTGCTTTTAACGGAAAAAACCACACCCGCATATCTGAAAACTGGCGTACTGCCGTGCAGCTAAGCCAAGACATTCAAATAATGCGGCGGATAGATGTTGTCTCCATTTTCAGCGTCATTTGTCATTGTAAATGTGCAAATGAGGCTCAAAGAGTTGAAAACATCTACTGCTGTGCTATCCGTGTGCTGAAAAGTGGCCAGCTCACGGTGCACCCAGGCTACAGAGGAGCTAACGAAACATCCATTAGAAAATCGTTTGCTAATAGATATTTCGGAGCTTCCAAGGACCAGGCTAGAAGGCTGTGGTCCAAGGACAAGAACAGAAAATTGGAACCTGCCTTGCCGGTGGATATGGTGCGATGCCTTTCATGCCACCAATACCCAACCGTTGACAGTCTAACCATTCCCGAAACAACATGGCTCATCGTCGTTGAAATCCCCAGAGAATTGCAAAAAGCCTCTTTGCGTTTTATGGATAGTTTAAAAACTATCCAAATGGGCGGTGTGACTTTTTACCTAACGTGGGTTAGTATTCTAATGACACATGGTCATTTCTGTTCCATGCATTTGTATGGAAAAGACTGGTATTTCTTCGACGATGATAGTGATGGAGGTCTAACCAGAACTGATCCTGAAGATATAGACTATGTCAACAAAGAGAATCTCAAAGCCTTCTATCTTAGGAGAACTGAGAAGAACCCTCATCGCTGCCTGCTTCGAAGGGATAGGCTCCAACTAGTTAAAGAAGAGTCTGCAGAAAGACCTTCCTAACTAGGACCTATTTATCTATGAAAACTATTTTTATTTGTGAAAAACAAAAGAAAGAAATAAAATCATTCCATTTTGACGAATTTGTTTCGATCTTTCAAACATACTGGGAACATTCTTTTAACGACAACAGTCATACATTCCTTATTCTAGAGAAAGCTAGCTTGTTTATTTTTCAGAAAAAATAAACATTTATTCTAGTTGAACAAATATCAACCAAACATACCGACAAAAACTTTTGAAAAAGTTTTTCCAAAATCGCAGATTTTTATTTCTAAAAATTCTGGCGCAACACAAAAAGGACAAAAAACATTTCATCGAGTCATACAAAAAAGGACAAACATGGGCGTTTGACAAATTTTTAATAAAAAATGACATGGAAAAATATTTACAAACAAGTTATTAATGGTACATGGTTAAAGAGAGTTCTTCTAAAAGGACATTTTTTGTATCGTTGGCATCAAGTTTTTCTTTCTTCTTGTTTTTCTTCTTAGTACTTTCTTTTAATGATTTTTTCAGTGTGGTATGTCTGAATACCTCTAATTTCAAAGTTAAATTCAACCCTGATGAGAGAGTTGAATGTTTCTCTAGTCACTGAGCTAGCAATTGGCTCAATGGTAAAAGAAGGGGGGCTAGGGACCAAGTATGGCCCATTTCCTAGATATCTTTGCGGGTCAAAAAGGATGCTACCACAGAAGTCTAAATCTGCGGTTAGTAATTTAGGGTCTTGGAGCTTTCCAGCTGGATCCCTGCCACCATAATCTTGGTCTCCATCCTCGATTGTTGACAATCTGTCAATGATTTCACCGACAGACACACAGACCTTTTTCAAGACCTGTCTGCTGATTGTCAAAGGAGGAATGTCAACAGGAAGTCCTCCAAAAGCCTGTGCTAGATTAAGAGTGGCCAAAGTTATTTGGTCCTCTTCCTCGAACAAGGCCTTGAAGGATTCCGCCAACAAGAAGATGTACTTGTGGTACAACTTCTTTTTGTTGCAAGGGTCTAATGGCAGTTTAACAGTTGCAAAGTCCAAGTCCATTTTCAAAAAAAACTTTTTGCGTCGTTCTTTGTAGAACAACAGATTCAAATAATGTCCGTTTTAGAATGGCTCCTCACCTTTTATACCAAAATCCTTGTTGAAATTTTCTTTCTCCTGGTCAATTTTTACGTTTCCAAAAAAAATGTCAATAACCCGGTCAATCAGAAGTTCAAAAATAAGAGAGTTTTGAAACTTGGTAGGGGAGGGGTCGTTTGGTAATTAACCTGTCCCAAAACCGAGCGCCAAAAACAAACTTAGACATTAATGACATGAAAGTAATAAATTTAACAAAATTTTAACTATAAAAAGGTTAAAAATTCTGAAAACTTTATCAATTTTTCCGTCAAAGTCTGTCAAAGAACTTGTGATTCCATTCTAAGCACTAGCGAACAAAAAACCGTTCAAATCCAGTTTTTCAAGAACCCTTTTAATCTTAATGGAGAGAGGATTTTTTGCTTTTCCTGTGGAGATTGAAAGGGCCTTGCCTACGTCCACGACTATCCCGACGACAACTGCAACAACCCTAAGGTTGATTCCAGCTCTATCGCCGACCCAGTCGACTACTGAAAGCCTGCCTACCTCAAGTACCAGACTTGAAGTAACAGAGGACGCAAATAAAGGGTTCAATTTAACCCATTTAACTGAATTTGAAGGAGAATACCCTTCTCTTGATTTCACTCCTGAAATCAAGACCGAAAACCCGAATCCGGAAGAAGCCAGTACTACTACTGACACTCAACTCCCAACTGCTGAAATGGAAACCCTGAGTCAAATGGTGTTTTTCATTCTCTTCTGCATGGTGGCTTACATCATGCATAAGATCCTGATCCGCATCTACACGGAGGCCGTGAAAGAGTTGGAAAGGGCTAGCTTCTTTGAGAGAGAGACGCCCTACACCGTTTTCTGTCTCTGGGTTTATCAAGGCCTTGGCAAGGTATACCCGCCTATCTGGTGTTCCAAAAGGAGCATCAGAAGGAAGGTATTAGCCGAACTTCACGAACATCTGAGCGCGAAGGCCGCGACCTTGAACAACTTGATTCAAGCTCAAGCCCCATCTCATAGAAGGCAAGCAGCTCCGGATGACAGTGAGGACAGCGACGACGCCTACAGGGCGACGCTAAAAAGCATCAGGAACAACTACCAAGCTGGTGCGGGGAGGTTCCCAAAAGGCACACCTCACCCCACTAGGCTTGCTACCAAGGAATTCGAAATCCAGGCGCAGGTTCCTAAAAGAGGCACGCCAGCAGCTCCCAAGGTGGTGAAAAACCTTCCCCCGGAAGTGGTGGACTATGACCTCCCCTGCGACCAGAACCAAATCAATGATCCTATCAGGATGTGGTTCCCAAGCATACTGAAGAAGACAAGGATCGAAAAGAGACTCACCGAGATCCCGGAGGATCCCGGATACATCACTGGATCGAAGAGTCAGTCATCCCTGGAGCAAGCTCCAGGCACTTCTCCAGGTTCAAGGCCCGTGCCTAACCTGTCTGGAAGTGTGGCGACTCCAAATGTCATGGGGATCCCAGCAGACCAGCATGAAACCACAGGAGTGTCTTTCAGCAGGACTGGTCTGTCTGTTTTTTCCTCCTTAGGAGCCACCGGTGCATCAGGCATGCAAGGTGAACAGGAGGTCAGAGATCCCAGTGTGACAATAGATCCGACAAGACTTGGGGCAAGGCCAAAGACTCCTAAAGCCCCAATCTTGAAACAAGAAAAAGAGGATGACCTTTCAGAAAAGGCCACTACCGAAGAGATGGTCATTGAAGCTGAGGTCCATCCTGAAGAGGAAGCTCAGCTGGCAGCAAGGATGAATGCTGAATTTGTCAAACATATGACAGAGGCAGCAAACAGATTCGCCAACTCCAAGAATGCCGAGCATTTGAAAGTCTTACGAGAAGTGACTTTTACTCCTATTCAGAAGAGAAGTACTCCAGGCTTATCATCTACTGGCAACTCAGAGCTGACATCCTCAACGCCGACATCTAAATCTAAGAGTACCCCCGACCTGTCAACTTCAAAAGAAGTCTCCAGAACTCTAGGTAAGAACCTTGGACAGAACAAGGCCCTAGAGTTTTTAATGGGCGGTATCATATCCTAGCCAAAAAGAAACTCAAGTCCTAGCCAAATAATCAAACTTAATCTAATGAATTCTAGGTTCAAACGACACCATAGAGTCCTATGGTAGTGCTCGACAAGCAACTTCCGACGATGAAGTATACTACGTCAACCAGGAGCACTTCCGTAGAGAGAGGAATGCCTTCCGTCTCGCCAAATTGGCTTTAGAAGCGGAAAAGGCCAAAGAAGAAGAAGAAGAAGAGGACTACTGGGCCTTCCCATCTCCCAGAAATCCGAAAAAATGAACCTTTTAGACCCATCTGGTCTAAAAGTCTACCAAACCTAATTCCTAATGTTCCAGAAGTATTCGTGGTAAAACTAACCACAATTTTTGTTCTAGTATTTGTCTGTGATTTTTAACTTTTTAATTCTTGCAATTTTTCAGAAGAAATGAGGGTCTTTTACACCCCTCCCTTTATTCCAAAAAACGTAAAAATTAAATATTTTGTTTACCTTTCTTCAAAGCAGCTTATCCAGAAAATATAACGCCTGCTTTGTTGAAAGCTAAACCAAGTCATTTTCACATTTTTGTATGAATACGCTGCTGCTGCTTAGAAAATAAAAGGAATCGCTTGTAAAAACTATCCTTTTAATATTCCGGCTTTAGCAGGAATCCATGCAAAAGTTGTCGCATACTAACCTTACCCAAAACACAAATTAAGGTGGAGCGTTTCTTTGTAAAAACATTAAAGTTTCCAACTTACAAGAAACCTCCTCATAATAGAGATATGTTTCTCGACATCTCTAATCCAACTTTTAGAGTTCAGAAACAATCTCAATTATGCCTTAATTGATCTAAAACATCCCCTTGAGCTCATTTATTGTTTATGCCCTATAAACAACAAGACGAGAGGGTCTGTTTTTCCTTGCCCTTAATGAATCAACAACTTGAAATCACAGATTTATGAAAATCTTATTCTCATCCTCTTAGAAAAATCCCAGAGTTTTCCATTTTAATTGAATCGTACACAATATCTTAATGGGGCTAGCATTTAAAAAGTTTTTACAGATTTTACAAAAAAAAAGGCTATGTCAAGAAAAACATTTCCCCAGCAAGTAGTGTTATTCTAGTGAAGACTTTACTAAAGCTATCCTTTAGACACCCACGTTGCCACATGCTACGAATGCTGTTAAATAATCTTTCATAAGACTCAAACATTGACTTCCTTTTCCGGCTTAAATGCTTGTCCATAGAACACAGAAAGAATGAACCTTGGTCGACTAGTCCTAAACTTAGCTTGTTACGTTACGTATCTCGACGACTGTGTATAGCATAGCAATCCAGCCTGATTAAAACAGTTCCTTTTGGGTTCTGAATTAGCCTGGCCTGTTACATGAAGTATCTCGATAATTGCGTACGCTACAGTCCGGCCTAGCTTAATGATTTTAATCAACCCAAGCGCACTCCTTCTGATATCCGAGCAAGCAAAAAGTTTTTCAAAGGAAAACAATGGACTGCCGAAGCTTGTTTCGATTTTGAGGTCTCAAAAAGACTATAAACAACTTATTCGTAGTTGCTGACTTATAGGTAAAAAAGGTTCTACTTTGTCAAAAGCTAAATCCTATTAAACACTTAATGCTGTTATAAGAAATGTCATTAGACACAGCTTAAAACCTTATCTTTATGTATCTAGTCCCGTCATCAAGATTATTGTCTACCTTTTTCAAGAAAAATTACGTCTCAGTGAGATTGACAAGAGGATTTCAAGATTGTCATCTTGTCTGCGATTTCGTAACTAAATTTTGTCTTTTCAGTTAATCATGTTTTTCAAGAAGAGTAAAGCTAAAAAATTCTGATCTGTTTCAAAAGAGATAGTAGTTACTAAGAAAGAAGGAAGAAAAGAGAGTTTTTGAAAGTTAAAGAGAGATTCTACAGATTTTCTACAATTTTTATGATCATTGCGTTTTTATCGAATTAAACTGTCTTTATAAGATAGGTCTCTATGTTGGTTTTTCTTACTCCGCCAAAGAGGAGTCAGAAAAAGGGTTGGCTAAGTAAAATCGATTCAATTCACATTTTATAAAAGGACGCTTGACCGTAAATCAGTTTTCCGGATCCGTCCCTTTTTTGGAGACGGACCCATCTTAATCCTGTCTATCTGATACTATCTTTTGTCTGCCTTGTTGAGAGGTCACAGTACAACCCACTTTCTTAGGAGTGAATACACCCCCTACGTCGATAAGCGTTCATAATTGACTAATCCCATTATCTACTTAAGATTATTATGTCTATATTACGTATCAAGAAGGGAGCAGAAATCAACTTATTTTTAGGGAGATCAAGAAAAAGAGTGAGAGAAAAGAGCGGAAAAAGATTCTCTCTGCTAAGGAGCGGAGAGAAAGAAAGTGCAGAAAAAGATTTTTTCCCTTGCGAGTGCGCAAGGAAAAAAGAGTGAGAGAAAGTGC
>Ga0214211_1000244_pt1 | contig 14693 bp, 21 predicted proteins | sample TroBogEpilimnion_3_FD_153049 | JGI IMG/M metagenome (GOLD analysis project Ga0214211, IMG submission 153049) | Freshwater microbial communities from Trout Bog Lake, WI - 11AUG2009 epilimnion | ecosystem: Environmental > Aquatic > Freshwater > Lake > Epilimnion/Euphotic zone | place: Trout Bog... | reverse complement strand
CATTACTTTTAGAGTGTGCCGAAATTTTAAGGGGTAAGTCTTCAAAACTTTTTCCTTAAGTTTCAGAATCTTTTCTTTCATTTAGATTCTTTTTAGTTCAGACCTTCTGTTAAAGAAGATTAAACCGGGATTAAGAGAACTGTTTATAAAGTTCTTAATTGTCCTTTTTCAGACTATCAGAATCTTCTTATTAGAATTAGATTCCTTTTAGTCCGGACCTTCTATTGAGGAAGAGGACGAAGAGGAAAGTTCATCCTTTGATAAGGGTTCCTCTTTTGCTGTCAACAACTTTTGTTTTTGACATTCACTACACTTACATGTACTATGTTTTCTGACATCTGACAATGTAAACTCCCATTCAGGAAATTTTTCTCTCATCGTCATAAGATCTCTTTGTAAGTCCATGTAGCGAATAGTGTTTATAGCTGCATTCCAAGGTTTGCGAGTATTTATTAGATCAATTGAACTAAGTACTCCGTATTCTTGGAAATAAAATTCGTCAGTTAGACGCCACATCAAATCCAAATCATGAATTTCTTTCTTTATGGAAAAGATTTTTCTCATGATGAGGTAATTTGGCGCTTCCGTACCCGGAGGTAAGGAATTTACCAACGTTAACAGCTTTGCAATCAATTCAAATTTTTTCTGAATGATGACTGGGTCATGGCTTCGTTTTGGAACTGTCATGCCCCCAAGTTTTTCTGATTCAGTTTTACTTGACATTCTGAAAAACTTTTTCATGTTCCTGTTTTATTTAGGACATAAACTGAGATGTTTCATGTCACTAGTAACTTTACAGTCAGGACAATCACACTCAAAGTCTTTACCTAGAGATCTTGAATTATTACAAATCTCACGTATTAAGACTGGATTTCCGTCTTTATCCATTTGAAGGATGTAACGTACTTTACTTTGAACTTCACTGTTGGAATTTCTTTTTAGAGTTTTTAAGACTTGTTCAAAGTCAACTCTCCAACTTGGATAGTTCTTTCGAATCACTCTATTTTCTAAATGAATTCGTTGACAGATGGCCGTATTTTTCGACATATCTGGTAACAAACTAGAATCAATAGAGTCTAATCGACTTAAGAGTTGATAAATATAGACGTTTTTATCGTCTAAGAATTTAAACTCTGGGTCGTACATCTTTATCTTCTTTTTGAAGTTGTAAAGATCCTCGACACATTCACCAAAATCCTTGGGTTGTTTGACACCAAGATTTATGGCTAACTCGATACACTGTAACGACAGTTTATCTTTTTCTTTCAATTGCTCTTTAGTCAACGGCATATTGACATATGTAGCTATTGAAGAAGTATTTGGTGCCTCGACTTTTGAACTATCAGACATTATTATGAAAGTTCAAACAGGAGTACCTTCGTCTAGACAAGTACAATTAATGTATCTTAGTCTTAGACATTCTTCATCCCAGAATGGTGTTAAACCCCACTCAGGATCTAGATCTTTGAGGAACATTAAATGTCTATGTATAGACTGATATGTACTCAAATTACTTCGGAAACTAGTTTCTTCTCTTACAGAGTTAAGTAACTTGGTAATTTCCGTAGTATGGTGATCTCTTTGTTTGATAAACTCAGAGGTTTCATCACCATTAGGTTCATTAGAACCGTTTACAAGCAGTCTTTCAATATTTTCCGTCATTCTGCGATATTTTTCATTGAAAGATGGCAAGTACATTCAAGATCTGAATCTTCAAGGTATGACAGGCGTTCAATCATGTCTTTGTTACCAGCGCTGCTCTCAACGGAGTCCAGTAGCTGTATAAATTTCTTCATCCCGCGAATTTTTCGCTTTAGGATCTCAGAAGACTTCTCGCCTTTTGATTCAGTGGAACAGTTTGGAAGTGATCTTTCAGGATTTTCCGACATTGTTCTTCTTGAATTTTCTGCTCTTTGGGCCATTGGCATGGCAGCAGTAACAATCATAGTGCATTATTCTTATACACCGATCGTTAGATGAACAAACCGTTAAGTGCCAATCAGGATCCATTTTTACAAGTTTCTTGATTGATCTGCACAGTTTAGAAAATTTTTCTAAAACACGATTGTCCGTTTTATTGCTACCTTTACTCAAACGAGTAGTTATAGCTCTTAGAGAATTAACCATTCTTTTGGTCAACGTATCTCTATACTCCCACAATTGTGTTGGAGTAAAAAGTTTTCCTTTCGGAATTCTCAAGCCAACAATGTTTCTTTCACACATTGTCTGTTTGACTTGAAGAATCGCTACTGTTTTGCTTTTTGCATTTACAGTAACATTGACAATCATGTAACATGATTCTCATACAACTTCCATCTGGAGGAGTATACATTAAATGCCAATCAGGATCAATCTCGCGTAGAGTCATGATTGTTCTGCATAACCTCAGGTGGTAGTATCGCATGACCGTGTCAGAAATGACATCGATATCTCTCTGTTCGCTTAGTTTAATAGATAAACTTCCTATCACATCGATAAGACGTCTAGTGAGTTCATCTCTAAGTTCCCAGGTTTGAGATGGATGTAACCTCCCATACAATGGATGATGAAATTCTCTAGTGATTTTGTCACACATTTTGAGATTTTTCAATCATTACAACTGTTTTCTTCGTCGGTTTTTAAAACCACAATGACAGTCATGTTGCATTATTCTTAGGCAATTCTCTTTTTCAGCAGAATAGACTAAGTGCCAATTGGAGTCGATACTTTTCAACTTCAATATGGTGTCATGCATTAGGTGCATGTAATGCGGTAGGGTTGCAGGTGATTCAAACCTACTACCTAGTTCAACAGTCAATCTTCCAAGAACAATAATTAAATGCTTGGTAAGATCTTCCCTAAGGTCCCACAGTTGGGCTGGAGTAAACTCTCCACCTTCAGGATTTGTAAACCATGTCACACCTCGAGTGCACATTTTTGCAAAAGAGTTAGGTTTTCACTGGTTGGCTCTAGTGATAGGTCTATCACAGAAACAATTAGGATGTTTAATCACCATACATTTGTATCTTTCGGTGACACATTCTAATCTCCAACTAGGATCGAGTTTTACAATAGCGTTTGCTATTTCTCGCATTGGTTCAACCCATACAAGGTTGTCACCAGAATAATGGTCATCGACAAAAACGTCGTTTACCATTTTAATTAGGCGTCTTACAAGTTGGTCTCTCTCATGACACCATCCATTAATTAATGGGCCTTGACTCACCATACTTGTGTACCTATTGTGACCACTACTGCTGACTTGAGCTGACTGATTCATGTTGAATTATGTCGTCACACTTGCAGTTGTAGTGTCGAAAAATCAGATGTCCATCGTTTGATGTTCTGACTTTAAGTTCCCAGTCATCATCATACAAATGTATTTGATGCAAAACGTCTTTCATTTCATGGACGAAATCTCTAGGATCTTCGAAATTTCCATGGACGAATTTCGTTATCAGATCGACAAATTGCTCAGCAAGATTGTCTCTGTTGGGAAATAGATAGGATAGGCGTTGACATTTAGTCATGGCGTCAATAATTTCGCCAACCTTACTATCTGTAGGCTGCAAAAATTGTGGAACGATTTTATATCGACCATCAATTAGCCTGTATTGCGGAGTTGAAGAATTATCGTTGCTTTGAGTGGCCATTTTAATTAGGTTTCTCTTTTTATACTTTGGCTTGCAATTTTAATTACAAACTTCCGTAATGCAACATTCTTCTGCGCCTCATAAGGATTGTCCATTTAGCTGACATTATCCTTTTCTTTTGAGTTTTAATTAGCTCTAGGGCTTGATTAAAATCAAGGTCTTCAGTTAAGTGACCAATGTCTACTGGCGTGCCAAGTAGATCTCTCGACTTCTCAAGAAATTTCTCAAGAGCCTTGAAATACTGTAGCCTATCGGCTATATATTCCAACATTAAATCAGTGTTTGCTGACATTTAGTGTTGACGAATACAGTATATGTCGCATCTTCTTTACAAAAGATGTGAGTATTGAGAAATGTGGCTGTCCAATTTTCATACGGTACTTGAATCAATTGAGCCAAGTGATTACTGTATGCAGTTAATGTGGTTAAAGCCGTTTCATTATTTCCTAATTGGATTATTCTCTCCAATTCAGAAAGATTTCTCAACAGTGGTACCATCACCACTTCGCATTCAAATGGGCCTCGACTAGAACTTTCATTTAGATAACAATCTAAAATCTGTCCATAAGTGTCTTTGGCTTGTTGAACAAGATTTAGCCAGTTCTTATTGTTAAAGAAATAACCGTCGCCACCTGCTAAGTTGAAACGTAAAGTTTCTATGGCTATATCGGTATAGGCTAAAACAATTTTTAGACCGCCTTTGAAATTTTCAAAGGTTATTCTTCTGCGATTATTCCGTTCCATAATGGACTAGCAGATATAGGTCCAATGGGTAAATAGATCATTTGATCTTTCCATTCTCGAAATTCGGTAGCTTTTATACGCTCCAAATAATCGTAAAACAACTTGAGACCCTTGGATTTCAACTCGAAATCTGGTGCTTCAAGAATGTTCTCAAGTGTCGCAATATTAGCTTCATAAATCAAAGTTAATATCGCTATATCGCTGTCGATTGTAACAGTTCTTAGAATGTCTCGACATGTATTTTTCGCGTGCCTTATAGCTTGCTTGTAATAGTCAGTAGAGGTGTGGTAAAGATTACCTCGATTTCTACTTTCTTGACTATTGGCAAGAATTGACCTGATAGTCAAATCTTGAACTGCGTTCAGTCCGTCTTGAAAACTCTTTTGTGTATCAGATTGGGACATGTTTATTCGCAATTAAGAATCTCGGCAGTTTCTTTTTCCAAGATTTTCTGCTTCGAAGACTCAAAGTGAAAACTTCTCTAGCTAAGCGCTTGAGTGTCTTCATTAGTTTAACTCTGCTTTTGATTTCCAGAGCTATACTAATTCGATAGAATAAATCAAGAATGATTTTTATCGAAATTTTATCATCTTCCGTCATATTTTCAGAAGGAATTTGATCATTGATCTCTTGGGCAAATTCAATAAAACGAATATTGCAAGATCTAGTTTCTTTAGTCGCTCGATTTTTGGTCGTGCCTTTTCTGATAACTTTTAAGATATCAGTTAACGATTTCCTGATAAATTCAAGATATCTTTGATGTCTGTAAAAAGTTTCATCAGCAACTTCCGTAATTTCGCGATTTTCTTTGATAGTGGTTTTATTATTCACCATATTTTGTGAGTGTTTTCAATGGCTTCCTTCATTTTTCGAAGGGTAGGACATGAAACAATTCTCTCAAGTTCTATCAAATCGGTGATGAATCTAGCAATCAAAGGTGCTACATTTTCATCTCCTTCATAAAGTCGAGCTAGTTTATAGCTACTATTTTTATGAATTTCGACAAGTTGTCGGGCAGATAGGACGTGGCTTATAGCTCGTAACATTCTCCCTTTTTTGTCAGGTTGAAATTTCATCAATTTCTTCAAAATTGATTTTATAGCTTCGACTATTTTTATACCTCGACAGGCATAGTCAGTAGCATCAAAATTTCGAATCCTACTAGGCATTTCAAATATTTACTCTGCCAATGTCGGCTTGTAAAAACTCTTGCGGAGTTATACTGGCCCACTTTAAAGCTGATTTCATAAGAAATCTACTTTCTCTGATCTGACATTTGAAATATTCTAGTGCAACCATCGTTTGATAGTCAGTAAGAAATTTCTCAGATTCAAAATCTAGAGTTGCTTTTTCAATGTAATCAAAGTAACTCGAAGTGACCATTTTCCACAACTCAATTTCGTTAAGTGGATCAGTGGCAGATTCAACAATCTCTTTCCACTGCCAGAGATAATTTCTCAAACGGTCTCGGTATAGGTCAATTGTTGTAAAAACAAAACCTTCCCTTTTGTATTTTTGAAGATCTTCAATAATCTCTTCAAGAATAATGCAGTTGTCGATGTACTTGTCCATCCATTCCCTATTTTGGGGATCATTGGCAAGTTTACGAAGACTAGCTTGCATTTGAATAACAATTCCACTGGTCATTACAGACATAGTGAATTTAGTTATCTCTGCAGAAGTATTTCCGCAATTCCAGTAGCATTGAGTAATCCTATAGGATCAGTAATGCTGGAAATTGGAACTTCAATTGTCTCACCAATTTTAAGTTCTGGAAGATCAATGATGTTTTTCGAGTCAGTGGCTAACCTCTTCATAGCTTCAATAGCTGTAGCAGTGGTGCCTCGATTAAAGTCTAATTGACTTATCATTGATATGATTTGATCAGCCATGTCTATCATATACAATGTAGCTTGTAGCTCATTGAGTGATGTGGCAATGATCTTTCTTATCTCTGGTGAGATAATAGCAGGATTAGAAGAATCAACATCGAACCTTATAGGCGTGATAAGATCTTCCTTACCTAGAGTCTCGTTTTGTAACAAAGCAGACTCATATTGTAGAATCATCTCAGCCGTTTTAGCTTGAGCTTGTTCCGCAATTGGTGCTATGACTATTTGTACCAAATGAGGTAACTTGTTAATAGCAACCATTAATCTCTTCATTAAGAGAGCAAGAAAAGGTAGTCCCTCGACTATACTTTCCTTTAAATTTTTAACAATCACTCTAGGATCGTTACTCATCGTCTCGGTAGCTTGTGACATCAAGTGACTTGCTTTTTAGACGGTACTGTGAGTAGAAATAATTTCTTTTACTCCAGCCATAGCCAAGAATTTATTAATAAAAATTCGGGCTTCTTCAGAACCTTCAACAGAACGTAAGTCTAGGTTCTTTAGTTCGAGTTTTTCTCGAGCTAGTCGGAATAATCTGTTGACTGCTGTCATGGCTAGCATGAAAACATTTAGATTGATTCCTCGGCCATTGATTTTCTTAAAATCATCTCTCTTATTGTAGAGAATAGCCATTGTAGCATGTGCAAATGCTAGTGCCTGATTCAAGGTCTGTTTGACTTCCAGTAGTTCAACATCTTCTGTTGGTTCACTGATGCCTTTAGGCCAATCGTCAGAATCAACTTCTTTTTCAAATGTTGATTTGATGTTCTGAATCATTTGTCGAACCTTATCATCGGCTTCAACAATTGCTTGAATCACCTTCTCTCTAAGCTCTAATGGCATTTTAGCGACATTAAGCTTAATTTGGTTCATCATAGTGGACATCACAAAGATTTTACCTTTGGTGTCTCTGCAAATTTTAGCTTTTTCAATTTCAAGCTTCTTTGCTTCAATCTGAGCTTCATCCCATGAGAATAAAGACAGATTACTGAGTGCATTGGCGATTCTCTGAACTAAATCTTTTTCTGATCGAAAAGCATAGTGGAGTTTCGCTCTAATTGTGGTTATAAAACCAAAATGACTCTCGTGTAATTTTGGTAGGGTACCGGCACTAAAACCAGGTTCTCCTAGTCCGACCAATATTTCTTCGCACTCTTTTAGAGCAGCGATTAAAGCTTGGGACATTACCAAAATTTGACCAAAACCATCATCAAAACTGGTTTCAGCTATATGATCACGTATCGTGTTCTCAATAATGACTTGGACCATTGAGGCTGTTTCCGCACTAATTTCTTTAGCGAGGTTAGCTTCAACTTGTCTCACCATTTGTCTTACTTCAAAGTATGACCTGGTGGCATCACCAATAACCAAACTTCGTGCGTCGATTGGTAAACGAAGGATACACGATTTTGTGGCGCTTGTCATTATAACTACTAAAAGAAGAAGTCTTTCAGCACTTTTCTTTTGAATAGTAGCTTGAGTTAGAGACATTAAAGCCTCATCAGTAATCGAATCTATTTTTGATTGACAACCCATTTTGAGTTTCAAATAAATTGTACGATTACTTCGTTGACGATTTCAGAAATTAATCTTTCTAAATTGTCGTCAGTCGGAATTAATTTTGTACGAATCATTTCCAGTTGAACGGAATATTCTGTACTAATTTCTTCCAATTCGAATGCTTGATAAAGACAGTTGCTTAATTTCATAGCAGCTGACTTTGTTTTATCAATTGAGCCTGAGCTAGGGTCGGGTTTGCCTAAGGCACATACCTTTTCCTTGCTTTTCTCTAAAGATAACAGTAAAGCACTCATCAGATCTAAAGAAATCTTTAGATTCTGTTTGATCTTTTCCTTGAAAGCTGCTTCATTGATTTCGTCAATTTTATTTGCACTTTCTGATAGATCAATACTTTCTTCTCTTTTTTCATCAAAAAGATTAGATTGTATATTGTCAACCATTTCCATGACTTCATGACAAGTCTGGTCAACGTTTTCAGTCACGGATTCACGATTAGCTTCTTTCAAGCCATCGGTGAGTTTCGTCACATGATTAACCATTTTTACTACTAGAAACATTTCTTTGCGAATAGTTTCTTTGAGTGTATCCATGGTAAATTGAGAATCTTCCTCTTTGATAGGTTGTTTCTCAGTGGTCTTTTCAGGATAAGCTCTTCCTATAGTTCGACCTGCTAGGAAAATGTCCAACGGATTTAACTGGTCTGAATCTTCAGATTTCCGTTTTTGAACTTGATCCAGCTTAAGCTTTTGTTGTAAAGAATCGCATGCAGTACATGCTGTTCTCATAGTCTCCTCGAGTGACTTGTCACTAGGATCAGGATTGCCCAAAGCACACCATTTATCCTTGTTGACATCGAGTGCTACCAACAAAGCTATTAGAAGACTCAAAGATTCCTTTAAGTTTTCTTTAACTTGTTTTTCAAGAGCTTCTCTATTAGTCTGAATGACTTTTTCAGCTTCTTGCGAAAAATCAACACATCTATCTTTCTTCGAAAGATTATGTTGGATTTTCAAAATCATTGTCTTTACTCTCAAATAAAGATCATTGACTTCTTCAACCACAGATTTGTGTTCATCGTCTGATAACGAATCTACATTTCTCATCAAATGGTTGGTTAACGTCGCCAATAGTGACATATTCTTTTCTATTGACTCCTTGATGCTTGCAGAAGAATCTTCTCCTGTAGCAGCAGCTTCACTTTCATCTTTGTCTGTTTTGGACATTAATGTTCTTGTGATTGCTGGTTGATAGAATCAGAAGTTAATTCTCCTGTGCTATCTTCTATTGGAATTGAGTTTATCTGTTGGATTTCAGACAAGCTTAAGTCTTTTTCACGGACTTCTTCCAATTGAAATGCTTCATAGAGATTAGTACTTAATCTCACGGTTGCCATTAAAGTTTCATTAATTAAACCAAAACTAGGATCTGGATCGCCATAAGCACATACCTTTTCCTTGTTGGTTTTTAATGCTAATAGCAAAGCATTTAAAAGTCTAAGAGATTCTTTCATATTCTCTTTAATCCTTTTCTCAAGTGCTTGTTTGTCAACTTTATTAACTTCACTTGCATCTTGATTTGAAGTTACAACCTTTGCTTTTCTTTTATCGGAAAAGTAAGATTCAACTTGTGTCGCCATATCCATAACTTTAAGATAAGTTTGATTAGCGCACTCTGAAGCGGAGTTGTGTCCTTGTTTATTAAGGTACTCAACATTCTTCATTATGTGATGAGCCATTTTTGCTGCTAGGAAAATATCTTTGCGGATACTTTTCTCAAGCTTAACTCTATCACTTTGAGAAGATTGCTCTTCTACGATTTCGATTTCTATTTCGTCTTGTTCAGACATTATAGAATGTGATCGAAATTTTCTAAGTTTGTCAAAACGGTACCGACTAGTTTGTCGATTGCTGTTTTTGCAACACTTAGGTTGACACCGCCTACGCTGCCAACAGAAAAAGGAGTGTTTGCATCCAACACTTCAATTTCTTGAATTACTTCTCTAAGCTTTAAAATCTTAGATTGGTAAATAGCTTTCCACTGAGGAGGTTCAAGTTCTTGAATAGCAACTTGTTCCATCATTTTCAGAAAACTTTTTACAGTTGAACATCCGAATATCGGATTTCGTCACTGTGGTCACTACCTTCAGCAGTGATAGAATAATGATCGCAATCAACTTTTCTCAGATGCCCGAGATTGTATCTTGCTAATTCATCTTCTCTAGCTTCACTTTTGGCATGAATTTGTTTTAATTCATTCACCAAATGATCCACATTGGGATAAATCGGCCTCATATTGGCTCCTTTAACCCTATCGAGTGAAACGTAGGTGTGTGAAGAATAATCATTCCTCTTTTGTCTACGGTCTCTCTGAAGACTTCTCCAGTCATGTTCTGGAACAATCTCCTTCTTTCGCATATTTCTTATGCGATCCACAGCTCTAGGTTTAGGCCTAGGTGCTATAGGTGGAGGTTTAGGATCCCTTTTGGGTTCCGGAAGAATTCTCTTCACAGTAGCAGCGGCTACTTTCAAAGGCAATGGGACGAGCATCTTTCCAAATGTCTCGATTGGGCCTAAGCTTGGAAGCTTACTTTCAATCTTTTCTTTGACATTGTTCAAGACTCCCAAAATGAACCTTATCTTTTCTCTAACTTTACTCGAAAATCGGTAAGTCAGATATGCAATGATAACCAAAACGATTATTGTTGCAATGATCGATGCGATGACTGAAAAAATAGCAGTCTCTTGGTGTTTCAGCTTTACATTAGTGAAGCTTAACTCCTCTTGCATCGTTCCCAAATGTTGTTCTAACATTTGATCAAGAATGCTGTGGCTACGGTTTGCTAAGTTAGCAGTCGCCATAACAACACTGAGTGGCAAATTTTCAACCAAGACAACTTCTTGTCCTTGTATGAAATTATGCATAGGTGGTCCTTTCAGTTTAGAATTTCGACCTTTTGCATCTGTAACACTCAATGTACAGCCATTGGGTAGTTGTAAAACTCCCACACCCTGTATCTTTTTCATAGTACCGGGTATTCTAGAGTCCGTGCAAAATAATTGCGCGTCCACTGATGCTCTGAAGCTAAAGAAAGCTCCATCTGGCAAAGCAGCAATGAGATGTGATTTTTCATCATCATTCACTTCCTCGTAGACACAAGCATCAACATGCTTATCTGTGTACTGGGGAATGCCGCATGTTCTGTCATGAATTGGTTGTTCCATTCCATGAACATAACATCGATGTAGTAAACAGCCAGTTTCTTCCTGTTCTGTTAGAACTACATAAGTTCCGACCCATTGATTCAAAATAATGGTTCGATAACTCAGTACCGGTTGTACAGTTTTTGATCCACTGTAAGTCGGTATAGCTGTCATAGTAATCAAGTCCGTAGTACTTTTACTAATAGCAGCTGCATTCACAATGACCAAAAGTAACTTAGGATCATTGGGGTCGCTTACAACAATCGATTGCATCTTAGAGAAATCAGTATCCAAGTCTGCACTTGAAGTTTTCTGAACCTCATTTTGAACAATTTCGACTTGCGACAAAGGTAAAACTTTTGGTGAAGTTTGACCTAGCACTGAACAGTGAATGATACTTTCCAAAGTATTGTATCCTTCTCTCAGTGATTGTTCAGTTCTGACAACTAAACTTGAAATTAACTGTAACTTGACAGCGATTTCCAGTCTCGTTTCAGTAGAACTGATTCGACTTTGAAGAGCTTTCATATCGTTCTCTAAAGCCTCAATTCTTCTCTCTAGACTAGCAGTCAAAACTTGCAATTGTTGCACAGCTATGGACTGACTCTGCAGAGTAGAAGCCATTGATTTTATCAGTTGAGAGTTACTTTCGATACTCCTCTGATTAGTGACTATTTGCCTCTCAAGTTTGTTAATCTTGATATCTTGGCGAATTTGTTGAACAAATCCAAATAGTCCCCAAATCGCTTTAAAACCTGTTTTAAAGACGACTTTACTGAGAAAAGAAGTAGCTCCTCTTTTTAATCGGAGTCTTTTACCTCTTATGAGAAGTGAGCGAACTCGTCTTCTCCGACGTTTTCTGTCGTGTTTCATTTGTTCTATGTGATATGAAATATCAACCATAGCAAACAAATTCTCAGTTTTAAATTTGAGATTTTTGTAAGTGTCATTAGCGTGGTCAACAATGCTAATGCAAATGTATTCGTAAACGCTTGACATTTCTTTAATCTCAGCTTCAATTCTTTCTGTTTGCTGTTGCACAAAAAGTCTGTCAGCTCTTTCTTTTTCCAATCGACCATCTATAGACGATGAGGAAGAAGTTGTGTTGTCATAAGCATAGACGTTAGCTAGGCCAACTCTAACAACTTTGACATTGAGTTCTGGTATAACCATTGAATGGCTATTAGACTCTTCACCTCCAGTACCCATCCATCTTTCTTCACAGATGACTGGTGCTATATACTGGGTAAAGTCAGAATGGTTGTCTCTAAAAGAGTTCTGACCATAACTTTTCTTAAAGGAAGGTGCCGACTCATCATATACTGCGTACATGTTGCTGTCGCTTCCATAAGCAAAAGTTGTTTCAGCGTTGTCCAGAAGAAGTTTCAAAGGAATCAAATTTCTTCCTTGATATACTTCTGTTCCAGTATAACCCATATACATAGGTTTACCAGTGCTGATAAATCTCTGCATAGCAGTTCTTGCATCGAACTCTATACCAGCAAAGACTTTTGTTATGCCATATGTTTTCATTAGTGACACTAATGATCCCATCGCATTGACATCATAAACTTCTGGTAATTGTTTACCAAGAGCTTGACATCTTGCATTGGCTTCTGAGAAGGATGAACTTCCCACGTTTTTAAGATAGGTAAATCTATCTCTGCCCGTTCTAGGTTTGCCGTTAAGATAACGAATTTCTTTATCTTTAACAGTCGCTAGACGAGAAGGTATATCTAAGCAGTAACGATTTAGCTTATTAGCTATCGAACTGAGTGCTTCGATACCTTGTAGAAGAGTGGTTGTATCCATCTTCCTAGATATGAACAATTCTTGAGTTACTTGTCTCACTTTCTTTTTGAAGTGGTAACCAATGTTGTTCTTTATCTTGAGATTCTCAACTTTTCCGGTAATTTCATCCAAGTTAAGATTCCCCCCTTGAATAGGGTTGCATGTAGTTGAAATAGAAATTAAAACTACTAGCATTTGACAACAACTCGCTGGTCGTTGCTTGACTCGAACTTTTATTTTAAGTCTGGTCATTTTGCTTAAACAGCACTTGTGTCTTTTTTAAGCCGAGTGCCTACGGAAAAGTCTACTATAGTGACAATTTCTTTTGGACTCTTTCGACAACAACAAAGTTTTCTAAACCAGTTTTCATTGTCGATTTCAACAACTTGCTTTTGATGTTCATATACTCTGTGGTATACGTTATCAAACCTAGAAGTATTTGCTGGTTGTATAACCGTGCCAAACTTCCTGTTGTTGTTAAGTTGTCTAGGTGGCTTTAGGCCAACAACTTTTTTGTGATTTCTGAAGTTAACTTCTTCATCACTGGATTCAGATTCACCGAATTCCATTAACCTTTCAAAGCCTGCTCGACTTCGACCGGTTTTTGGTACCATTTTTCCAAGAAAGTTTCCCGTAAGGTACTTCTTATCAAGGGTATTAGGTTCCATGAGCGTTCCAAAGCCTCGTGGGCCTGTACTAGACTCTTTAGGCTCTCCCTTTTGAGGATGTTTGCCTTTGAAGTGCTTAGACTTCATGATTTGATCACAAACCTTTCGGTTGTGGCTCAATTCCGACATGAGATCTGTACGAGGAATTAATACCCTGGGGTAGTTTCCAACAGAATCACACGCGAGATCTTTTAAAGACATATCCGGGTCTAAGGTGTCCTTGTGAGACTCCTCAACGTCAAAGGTATCCAACTTGGATTCCTTTACGAGATCTTTTATAGTCATATCCAGGACTACGCTGGTGCCTCCTCTAGGCTCCACTACGAGATCTTTTAAAGTCATATCCAGGACTTTACCTGTGTGGGTAAGATTCTTACCATAATCTTATCCCCATGTCGAAAAGAAAAAAGTTTTCTCGATTTGTTACCTGTTGCTCCTCCAGAGTTCCAGATTCGATTGAAAAAATTTTCATTTTATTCCACCTGCCCCCCAAATCGGAAAAATTTTTACTTTTTGCGGTCGCTCATTTTCACCTGTTCATGGTGTTGCGCTCGCTCATTGGTTAAGGAAAATGTTTTTGCGCATGTAATACCTTTTTAGAAGCTCCTCCTTCTTTCGGTTTTTCCGCCAAACTAGGGTCTATTCTATAAAATACTTTTCGACCATAAATATTTTCCTTGACCATCCTTTTGACCGTTTTTAGTCTAATTTTGAAAAGAGACATTTTGTGTCCTTTTTCTATGCAAATGTTTTATTTCCTTAACACGTGCCGCTTGTCCATTATATTTTTACTATCTTCAAAAAGAGACGACTTCAGTCGTTTAAGGATATTCAACGTAATCGGATCGTTTTTACAACAAAACTTTTTGAGGAGAGTAAAACCTGAAAATGGATACTAGCTTCGTAGCCAACGTGCATGAAGTAGTATTTGCTACTTTTCTGGCTACCTACTGCTCACCGGCTTTGAACCTGCTAATCTCGAAATTCTTTAAGGCCCATATGGCTATCTATCGAGAAGGAAATGTGTCCTACAACACCGTCATGATCGTGAACACAATTCTGATGGATTTCTTCGTAAAATACCAGCGCATGTTCAGCCGCAACATCGGCATGGAATTTGTGGAACATGTCCTATCTAGATTGATTGGATATGAAGGTTTCTGGCAGCTCATCAACCACCTCAACATCCACATTTTCTATCTTACATACCGACCCCAAATATTGGTTATTTTAAGCGACGCTCTA
>Ga0214211_1000233_pt1 | contig 15227 bp, 1 predicted proteins | sample TroBogEpilimnion_3_FD_153049 | JGI IMG/M metagenome (GOLD analysis project Ga0214211, IMG submission 153049) | Freshwater microbial communities from Trout Bog Lake, WI - 11AUG2009 epilimnion | ecosystem: Environmental > Aquatic > Freshwater > Lake > Epilimnion/Euphotic zone | place: Trout Bog... | reverse complement strand
CCCCCTTCGAAAATTTTCCAAAATTATCACTATGTTAAAAAACATCATTTTAGCATCATTTTTCTTCCTTCTTTTTTATTCCTTCACTTACCATAACAATTATAATTACCATTGGCAATTTGCCCAACTGAAATTGGTCCAAAAATGGTCGAGATCTGACACCGCCAGGTCACAGGTCGCGCCCAGCCAAGATCCGGGCGGAAATTCTCCTCCCCCATCAAAAATTTTCAGCTGGAAACCAAACTGCCAAATCAGGCTAATTAAATTGTATTACCAAATAATTTTGTTTTCTCCAACTGTGCTCACAAATTTGAATTCTTCCCCAAAAACTAAAATAATAAATCGTCGAACGCAAGGAAAACTTGCCCCAAAAATAATCAAAATGCCCCACTCAAATAAACAAAAGCAAAAGCAACAAAGGCTAGCTAAAAGAAATCTCCTCCAAGCGCCCAAGGGCGCTCAAATAACTAATATTTCCACATATAATTTCAACAACTTAACTAACCAAACCTTTCTTGCAGGTTCTCTTCCAATGGCCACCGCAGAAATTATTCCAAAAATCCCCACAGGGAATGGGCCATCCGGCTCGACAGCAGAGAACCTCGCTCCAAAAGCCGCTGATGCCCAAATTGTCCAAAACAGAAACTCAGTAGGAGCATTTTCCCCAGCAGTTGCATTCACTGCCCAAATTATTTATCCATCAACTAATGCCACAAGCCAAATCCCTAATTTCCCAGATTTAATTGCTCAAGATGGAAATTCACCCCAACCCTGCCAGGCCACAGGCCAATCATGGGAAGTTACCCAGCAGACTTCCGAACAACATGACCAAATGCCAGCTGATACCCTCCAAATCCACAACAAGGCCACCAATGGAATGAACGTTTGTGACTTAAATCCTAACTCCCTGGATTTCATTACTCATGGTGGAAATTTCTCCCAACATTATCAGGCCACAGGCCAATCATGGGAAGCTACCCAGCAGACTTCCGAGCAACATGACCAAATGCCAGCTGATGCCCTCCAAATCCCCAACAATGCCACCCATGGAATAATCATCTGTGATTTAAACCCTAATTCCCTGGATTTAATTGCTCATGGCGGAAAATCATCCCAACATTGTCAAGCCACAGGCCAATCATGGGAAGTTACCCAGCAGACTTCCGAGCAACATGACCAAATGCCAGCTGATGCCCTCCAAATCCCCAAAAATGCCACCAATGGAATAAACGTTTGTGATTTAAACCCTAATTCCCTGGATTTACTGGCTGATGGTGGAAATTTCTCCCAACATTATCAGGCCACAGGCCAAGCATGGGAAGTTACCCAGCAGACTTCCGAGCAACATGACCAAATGCCAGCTGACGCCCTCTCCACCCCCAGCAATGCCACCAAGGGAATCAATATTGATGCCGCAAATTCCCCGACTGAAGCTACCAAACAGTACCCAACAACATACCAATCCAACGATAACTCCATGATTTACAAGCCAATCTTCCCATCCGACAGCAATGACATATGGGGCAGGCTCACAATTGCCCTCCCGGCTACCTATCCCCACCCAACTGTGCACCTACATGCACAGACCATGCTGCAGCAAATACCCATCCAAGACGCAGCCCACATCAATACAGCCAACTTAGCAGTCACAGTCTATCCCAAAACGGACAACTCCCCAGACATTCTCATCTGGCAACTACCGGACCCTGATGACAAGATACCCAAAGCCGCAGGAATCCCGGTAACTGGTAGGCGCAAACCGACCTCCACAACACTAACCACTGCCACCTGCACCACCAACACTGACTCTGCCCTTACCTGTCCCTCTACCTCCCTCCTCCCACATGTCCTCTCCCATGCCACCTCTGCACATGATGGGATGAACATGTATGTCCATGCTGCTCAGTACGACCTACAGATCGCTTTGCAAGGCACCATCAAGCACCAGATCCTCACCATGGAGCGGAACATCCTCGGCGACATCCAGGATGCGATCAGCCCAATCATCACACAGACCTGCCTAGGTGACCCAACGGAGGACCCAGAATCCATCTACCTCCCACCAGCCCCTCACCACTCCGCCATCTACACATACGTCCGTAATCTCTGTCGCCCCCTACAAGACCAACACGACAAAGACACTAGAGCCTTCCTGCAAGACATAGTAGACCTAACGCACACACAGCTCAACCCACGCCAACTATACTCAGTTACCATCAATGATCCGGACATGAACAGCTACCACCCTATCTCACGGCAGTACGCACAAGCACTCAACCATGTCATCAATGCACAGCAACAACGCATGATTGACGTGTTCACATCATTCATCTCCACATACATCACCTCCAAACAAAGATGGTACCACACACAATTCTTCACGGTCTCGCCCACTGGCAACATCCGCTACCACCCTGATGACCGTGTTGACTATCCTCTCCGCCCAAACAACACCGATGCAATACAAGACATCAGCCCCAACTTCCTCACACTAGAAACGGCCACAACCATAATCATCCAACAAGCATGCCAAACCATCAGTTCCAGCATACCCACCATAGTGAACAGCCATCTCCGCCAATGGATGGCTGATGTCCATTCCATCCACACACAACTCCCCGACCACTCCCCACCCCACCCCACCTCCCCCACTCCATCGCCTGCCCATGCCACTCTTCTCCCCATAAGTGTTACCCCTCCCCACACCCCACCACCCCAATGTTCCCCAAACCCACGTCCACACCCACCACCCACCCCCTTCATCACACTACTCAATGAAACACACCCCACCCCCTACACTGACCCTGCCCCACCTACTCCACCGCACTCACACCCTGATCTCCCACATCCACCCCCACAGAACGCGCCCAAACCTAAGCCCTCTACCACAAAGCCAACCCCATCCCGCCAACTGGTCCCCCTCAATCTCATCACGCCAGCGGCCCTTACCCCGCAAACCCTCCCGATAGGACAGACCCCACTGGCTATCAACTTCCCACTACCAGACCCCACCAATATACACACGTCCCCAGCGCTCGAGATTATCCAATACATGGCATACAGGATCCCTGGAAGTACCATCTTCTTTGCAGAAGGCCTCCCACTGGACATCACTGATGCCGAAATCGAGCAGTACCTGATCACAATCGAAGATCATCTACAGATCGCGGTGGACATTAATCGCAACAAATACCACATACGCCAGCAGCTCAATCACAACTCAACACCTACCAGACTCCCGAACGGCACATTTGGCACCACCATCTACATGGGCCCTGAAGCTGCTACCTTCACATATGGATTCTACCATGGCACCCGACAACGACTTGCCCTCCGAATCATACCCATCACATACAAAAGACCGTATGCAACCAGCTCCTCCCGACAGTCGGGATACCTTACTTCCTATGTATCAATACATCCCATACCCGATCTGGGTATCATTACTGAAGACCTCACTACGGAACAAGGAGCGACACCCCTGGCGATGGCCAGGGTCATGGACCAGATCCCAGGCAACCGCTCTGGTACCTTCAACAACGCCATCCACAATGTGCAGGCCAAACTCAATGCAACCTTTATTCTACTCCATCGATTCTGCTGCAGAATGATGGGCGGCCGGGATTTCTTTCTTCAACTTGCCCGTATACCAGCCCTATATAAACCCACCCAACGCAGGCCCCACTCCGAAACCATCATTCACATCAAACTCCCCAGAGAACGCACCCTTAGCCAGGGCCGCACCACCTACTCCACCAACGCTGCGGGATTCGCGGAAATGCGGCGAATCCTGGGCTTTAGCACTCAAAGACAACAGCGCTCCATCCAGATACAGTCAGACCTAATGGAACTGCTGGACCCGGCCCTCCGAGACTCGATGCACGTTTTCCCACCGCTTCTCCCACACAAGGAGCATGGAATCAGCCGTCCCTTCTGGACCCTTTCCAACGTGGACCCAGACCTCTCCTTAGTACAAATATTGGAGCTCATCAACACATATGACGCTGAATTGACGGATCTTGCCCTCGCGCAAGGCATTGCTGATCCTCCCCCACCGCTGATGAACATGATCAATATCGTCGCCATCGCCCCCGCTGCCCTAGTTCCGGAGGCCCCCAACCTCCACCCGGACCGGCCACCTCCACCCAGCACTTCCACGTACCTTCTCCTACCGCGAGCGGGGGCCATCATGACGGACCCACCACCAATAACAGCATGCCTGTCCCAAGCAGGTCCTTTCCGCACTTCCGCCCGACTCGAAATACGCACAGACGGATACTTCATGGAAGACATACGGGAGCTGGCTAGGTCTGGCAGGGGCACAGCAGCACAATTCACACACCCCAGACTGGTCACACTAGGAGAGTTTACGTCTACCCAGGCAAGAGCTGAAGCAGCACGCGCCCAAACACAATGGACCCACAGGGAACCCGCAGCCATACAACAAGCCATGCCCATGAACGACACCCCCCAACCAACCAACGCATGGTCCCAACGAACCACTAACTCGGCCCCTGGCACCCCCTGGTCTTCCCCTCCTGGTCACAACCGTCCAAGCCCGTTGTCCACATCATCCACCACATCTGACGACCTACGCCCGCCCCCTTTCCACGCAGAGACTCCACTCCCGGCCCAATCCACAAGCTCCAGCCGCACAACACACCGGCCCACCACCAAAAGACAACACATACCATCCCCTCCCGCATCCACCGAACAAACGAGCTTCAGCGCGCAGGACTGGTTCAACCTTCCAGGCGCATCACGCGAAGCAGACTCACCAGCAGGCCAATCCGATCAGTCTGACCCCATGGCCAGCGATGCCTCAAGCGACAGGCACCCAATACCCCCAGTCCGTGGCCCGACAGGCAACCAGGGAGAACACTGGTTTGGTATTCATACCAATGATGGCGCCAGCAGCGAAGACGGGGAAGACATAACCATGGACACCAGCAACTCCGCACAGGACCCTCCTCCCCCTCCTCCTGCCCACGACCCCCCACCGGGCCCAACTCAACTGGGAGCTGAGCTCTTCCAACGTGCCATTGAAGCTGCGCGCAAAGCCGCCAAAGAAGAGAGCGACAAAACCATAGCCGAAATCACGGCCAGGCACCAACAGGCTGCGCAACTTCTCCGGGATGAACTGCAGGCACAGCTGCAGGCACAACAACTCAAGTTCCAACAAGACCTTCTCGCCCATACTGACGCCACAGCACAAGCCCGAACGGAGGAGCTTAAGCGAACCATGGAAGCCAGGGACCACGAACTAACCAAAGCATCCCAACAGTTCCATCAAGACCTACTCCAGCACCAGGCAGAAACCCGCGCTGCGGACCTAAAGGAACGACAACAGGAGCAAGCCCTTCAAAAGGACCGACAGGCCAAGTCGGACGCCATCATGGAATCGCTAGTCGCCTTCCTGGCAAACGCCAAAGTTGCCTCAGGCACCCAAATCTCGGACTCTGCATCCGCGACACCTCCTCCGCGACCTCCCCCACCCCACAACAGCGGTAACCTCCACACCCACGACTACCAATGGAGCACGGACCCCAGCGAACTACCCGCACACTGGATTTACCAACAGCAGGAATATCGAGAACAGGCGCACGCCATCATGATTGGCCCCTCACCCCCGCTCCCAGTCCAACACTTCCTGCAGGAATTCCAAGCCATCCGACACCGTCCCCCACGACTCGACGACCTCCCCGTCTGGAGAGTGCTAGAGCTGGCACCAAACCCAGCCTCCATCAACTTCAGCAGAACGTACCTCCCCGCCCTACTCAGCCTCGTGACACGTCTTGCACAACTGAATCATCCGCCAATCAACAATGATCCTCTATGGCCGAATACCTTGGCCACCCAAGCTACACATCACGACCACTGGATTTCCCTCTGCCAACGACTCCTGGACGAAAGGGATCCCACTGGGCAACCATTCCGAACACAATTCCACGCTGCCCATCACAGGCACCTAACGGAGGCTGACATACCCACATGGCAACGGCTGGTACACACAGAGGACATTGTGGTATCACGCCCACTCATGTGGGCGGAATACAACGCTGCCGCACAACGGCACATGCTGCGCACCGTCACGCATACAGAGGACAATCCGCTAGCCCCAGACTCTCGCTCCAGCTCTCCGGAGGCCTACACGCCGCTGTCATCCCCACCTCGCCCCCTGGCAAGCGCGACCCCCGGGGAGACCCCGACTCAGGCCCGCACCTCGATCACCACCAGCCCTAATCTCTCTGAAATCAGGCGAAGCAGGGCCCAGAACGACAAAACTTCCTCCAAACTGGCACAAAAGGAGCAGCTAATTGCAACACGACGCAGCACCCGAAGCAGCACATCTGGCCCACCGGATCTCTCCACCTGCTGTAACCCGAACTGCCAACACGCGCGTCCACCAGACGCTGACCGCCTCATCTGCTCCCACACCAGGCGACCAATGCATCGCTCCTGTGCAGCCCCCCCATCTGACCCAGATCGCGAAAGACGAATCTGCGTCCACTGCCATGAGTCAACGTACCAATGTTAGAACAACCCAAGCTACTCAACGTGCACGCTGGAACGACAACTGATGAAATTGATTCTGTCCCTCCAAATGTAAATAACCACACACCGACCGTAACTGAACGTACTGCAAATATAACACCTGTAAATAGCGCCACACACCCTACCCATGTAAATAACCCTCTCTCTCTCTATGACATTCTCTCCCCCCTCTTTCTACACCAACACTCCACATTGACCTCACTACAGCATATTCTTAACCCAATCACCCATCTACAAACCATCCCTACGCGCCCACTACAACAGCTACACCAACTACTGAAATCCCACCCCCTAGCCAGCATACACCTACCTCCCCTCCCGGATGGAAACCGCCCACGTCGGGCCCCCCCAGTCACCTATGCAGACCCCCATGAACCCCAAGCCCTCCCCATGCCATGTCCTGTCTCTTTCCCATTTGGCGAACAAGATGGAGTTGCTGTCGCACCCTCAACTCTCAGCACTCCAGACTCAGACGCAGGGATGGGCCTATTTGGTATCCGTCACAAACGCTCAACATATGCCAAACTTAAACAATTCCGACATCTATTTGCTCGCAAAGGAGACCTCATCTGTTCCTACCATGGCCCAATCCGCTCCCCTGCAGAATGCGTCACTCAACCATCCATGTACCTATTCTCGGATCCCATGGACCAGCAACATCGCTACATCGACAGCTGGACCGCCGACACAGGGGTTACCAGCTACGGAGGCTTTGTTAATGAAAGTTTCAACGATGACGAAATCAACTGTACCATCAAATGGCCCCCTGGCTGCCCCACCGCCGGCATCTACGCCAAACGAGACATCCTCCTCAATGAAGAACTACTGACTGGTTACGGAAAACCTCAATGGGTATACACCATCCACTTCTTCTCGCACCTCCTCTCGGCACGTACCATCAAAGAAGCAACAGCTCGCTACAGCATTACCGATGCGGACCAGCTGGACCCACATCTCTCCTCCTTCATCACCGCCAACTCTCCACTCCAACCAACACCAGCCGTCCATCCTTGTGGCCTCCCTCACCCGCCATCACCCAACACACCAACCATCGCAGCAATGGATCCAACAAACCAACCCACAATCCAACATGCCCACATTCCAACGGACTCACCAGTGCTCTTGCTCTCACCAACTGCGTCTCCAACTGCCCCCGACAGGGCCAAACCCAACCCCACTGCATCTACCAACACGCCAAGCTCCGGCCCCATCAAAACCGCCCCCTTGCCCACCACTGCAACCTCTTACATCACCGCTACTGACACCAGTGCAGCTCCACCTTTATCATCACCCTTCTCTTATAGCTCACAACCAACACCTCCATTGCCAGCCCCCGACCCCCCTGACCAGCGAACGCCAACGCCCCCAACAGGAATGGAGTATCCACACGGCACCACAGAAGGAGTCACCATCGCCCCATCCCACATGCCGGCCGCAGGCAAAGGTCTCTATGGTATCCGCCCACTCACTGACTCCCCACATCTGTTTGCCAAGAAGGGTCAATTCATTTGCACATATGCCACGCAACAACATCAAATCTCAGCCCAATCTGCTCGCAACTCCAACTCCCGCTACATGTGGAGCACAAATACCAAGTCCAGGCATAATTCCAAGGCACTCTACTTCGATGCAGAAACCGCCCCACACTACGGCAAGTACCTCAACGACATGTGGGACTCACACGCCAATAACTGTGAACTGCGCTGGAACCCAGCCACGGGACGAGTGGAAGTCTATGCCCTACGAGACATTCTCTTAAATGAAGAACTAGGAACGGACTACGGCGCCCCATTCTGGTACCAACCTCATAATGGTCTCACAACACGAGAACAAGCTCGCCGGGTACAGGCCTACTACCAACGATCAAACCCACCATGGCTTCCCAAACCAGGCACCATCAAAGCGCCTTCAATCATCCAGCATACAACGCCCACTCCAACAGCCCAACCGCCACAGCCACCCACAACGAATGGCCCAAGCAATTTTGTGGACCTTACAGTCCCACCAGGTCCCACCGACCAAGGCACCCCACTGCCTCCACCTGCCGCAGCAGCCCCAACCTCAGCACCCTACATCAGTGCCTCTATAAGCATCTCCGAACAAATCAATTCGGAGCGTCGGATAATTAACCATCACTATGGGCTCGACTGCACTATCAGATCTCGCCATAACCTGGGCCAGGGTCACCGGATACAGCACCCTCAACTATATCGTCTCTGCACCGGGGGTCTCATCTCAGGCGATCTCCTCCGGGCCCTTCTGGACCTCCAAGGCTCTACAACCCCAACCATCTACACTGGTCACCTGGACAACTGGGTTAGAGACCCCTTACGCTCCAATACCCCATCCCGTCGCCTCCTACAGCAACTCTTTAACGCCCACACCGTTCTCCTTCTTCATAATCATGATAGCGTCCACTGGGGGCTCTCCATCACTCTCCGCAAGGCGAATCATCACCATGTCCTCTATCTTGACTCCCTCAACAATCGATATCCAGCCCTGGAGGAAGACCTAACCCACTTCTGGACCCGCTCTACTCGCGCAGCCCATGCCCTCCAACTAGCCCCAGACAGCCCTGCACGTATTACCATGCATCATCTACAACTGCCAACCCAGACCAACAATTACGACTGTGGTCTCTTTGTGCTCGCATACCAACGCGCCACCCAACTCTGGCTTCGCACCTACCTTCCATCCCAGCGCACTCCCATGGACCTACGCCTTACCACATTAAAGGCCACCATCAAGCAAGTCACCCAACCGCAGGTCACTGATCTTCGGAAACAGCTCCGCCAGACACTGCACCAACATTGCACTGTACATCTGCAAACTCCGCCCTCCTTCCAATGCCATACCATCTGTGACGACTGTCATTGCCTTCAAGAGGCCCAATCTCAACCAACCCTCATCCCAGACATCCAAAACGGGACAGAAACCCCACCACCACCAGCAGCCGACGCCCCCCCACTGGGAGACCCCCCTCCAATGGTCCCGCCCTGCAGTGCCTTCTCGCCAACAGTGGAGACCACAGACCCCGACAGCCCCACAACTGCAATGCTCGATCAATTTCGCCAAGACCTCCAGGCCCTCCCAGCGCTCCTCCAATCTTCAGCCCCACCAACGGTATCCCCCACTGGCTCTCAACCCAGCACGGTAACATCAATAGAAAACACCACCGATCCCTCTGTACAAAAAACACCATCCCCAGACCCAGAGCACGGTACCACGCCATCATCTCCACTGCCCTCTGCCGACGGAGATGACCACTGGCGCTTACGACCATATCCGGTGTCCATCCCCAGCTCCAACGCCTCCCCACGCTGGCAACAACTCATCCAAGACCCCACGGAATTAGACATCAAGTCATACTCATGTGGCCAACCCACAGACTTCCAAGCTGGCACCCTTAACATTGGTGGCTCCCTCCGGGAACGAATCACGGATATCTCCTTCATCTTTGCAGCCTCACAAATAGACTACCTCTGTCTCCAGGACACAAGACAAACCAAACGAGAGGGACTCGCAATAGCCAACACCATCCGCGAGCTCCTCCCGCCGGGCACTCTTGTTCTCCAAGCGCCCATCGTCAAATCCTTTCCTTCGGACCCACCGCCGATTGGAGGCCAAATGATCATCATCAGTCACCGATGGAGCCATCATGCCAACCACTGGTACGCGGACCCCACTCAACGAGGACTCCTCACAGGCATCACCCTATCCAACCGACATACCCAACTCCGTCTTCTCAGCACGTACTGGCCAGTACCTCACGCAGCCAATCAACACTCGCTATCTCTCCACGCGTACGTCGTCCAATATCTCCATCTGCACAACCCTCTCAGCGACTTTCCAGAAAAAGACCAACACCATCCGCTCACCTACCTACAGGATCTCATCATGAGAGAGACGCACAAACACCAACGGAAGCCCACAAACCAAACCATCCTTCTAGGAGACCTCAACTCCAGCTGGCTGGACACTGACAGGGGCGGCACACACCCAGCCCTTCACCGTTGGGCCAGCCAAATGGGGTGGCAAAACCCCAGCCGGATGCTTGCGGACCAAGACCCAGACGCCCGTATGTGCACCAACTGGACCTCCATCACCCCTGTCTCGTGGATTGACCATATTCTGACGTATAAGGCCCCCACAATGCCACGCCTTCTAGGCTCTCACATTGCCCGCTCCCCAGCCACCATCTCGGACAAACACCGGCTCTTTTGGAACTCCTTCCGCATCCCAGGTGGCCCCCCCCAACGGCACAATCCAACGGCTACGCCATATCATCAGAAAATACGCAAGGTCCCCAACATCTTCAAAGACCAATCCACCAAAGATCAATACCAAGCCAACATGCAAGACTGGTTCGCCACTCATCCATGTCCCACTGGAACCCAACTCAATCCAGAATCAGCCAGCCAATACCTCCAACAAGTCAGCGAAGCCTCCACCAAAATTGGCCTCGGCGGCATCAAATGGAAATACAAAAGATGGAAGTCCTACAGGGACGGCTGGTCTCCGCACATGTTGGCCAACCAAGCGCACTACCACTTCTTACTCAAAGTACAACGCCACCTTCTCGGCCAACATGGATATTCGAAATGGAGTCCATCTCACGTGCTCAACAATGTGTGGTCACTCACTTTCTCTTGGGAAGAAGCAATCCATCGAGCATTCAGTTATGACAAAGACCCCGAAGCAGTCCAACGATACATCAACTCGATTGGCAAGGACCCAACCTATTACCGGAACCTCACTGCAGCCCCATCTAAGGAATTCATAGCGAAGGAAATCTCCATAATCCGAAGCAAGAACCAAACCCGACGCACCCAGGACAAGGCCAACAACCTCACTGAATACCGGCAAATGCTCAGCTCCACCTTCGAGAAGAAGCAATATGGTCGCACCATCAAACTCCTCACGGGAGACTATCCGCCTCAGCTAGACCCACATGACCTCCCAGGCCCTAATGGGGAACATCTAACGGATCCCATAGAATGCCTACAAGCGGCCTCTGCCAAGTTCAAACGCCACTACAGCCGCCCTCCGCACCACCAAGGCCCACTCCATCATAACAACGCTGACTGGGATGCTGCCCTCAAATCCCGCTCCACGTTCCGAGCCCACATTGCACATCTAATGATCCCCGATCATCTCTCCAACATCATCTGGGAAGCCCTCACAGATGTGCCCAATATCGACGCTGGACGCTCACGTCTCCAAGAAGTCTTCACTCAGCCACCCACCTATGACGACTACCTAAACGCTATCAAATCCCACAAAAAAGACACTGCCCCTGGGATGACTGGCTTCTCTTACCGACACTTGAAGACCCTCCCAGAAGATCTCCACAAGGCCACGTATCAAATGCTCTGTACCCTCTGGCCAACCCAACACATCCCGGAATTCTGGAAACAACGCTGGCTCATCCCCTTACCTAAAACTGCTGAACTCAACAACATTGAAGACCTCCGCCCTATATGTTTACTGGAAATCTTCCGCAAACTATGGACCAGTATCCTCACGTACCGCATCCGCACAGCTTGGGAAGCCCACGACATGCTAGATCCATCCCAGCATGGATTCCGCGCCAAACATGGTACAGACAGCGCCTCCCTTTTACTGGTTGATGCACTGGAACACGCCAAAGAAACCCACACAGCATGTCTTGTCTCCTCCTGGGACATCCGCCGAGCATTCGACAGCATTAGTAAACCAGCCTTACAAATGGCATGGACCCGCTTGGGTGTCCCCCCTGAATGGGCCTCATTCCTCATCCAACTCGACATCGAAGGCACCACTTCAGTACGGCTCCCGGTCTCACAATTCGCCCACGACAAAGCTGGTCAAACAGGCCTGTCCCACCTTCAAGCCCTCGGAGCAACAGACATCCTATTCCCAGCCGAACGAGGCGTCCCCCAAGGTGATGTCGCCAGCCCATTCGGATGGAACGCAGTCTATGACATACTACTCAGAGCCCTCACCATCCAACGTCGCCATAACAAGGATCCCTCGACACAAGCGATCGCCTACGCCGATGACCTCCTCTCCATCAGCAGCACCATCGCCAGCCTACAGCAACAAGCTGACCTGGTAGCCGCCTTCGCCGCAATCTTTGAACTGGACCTGGCCCACACAAAATTCCGCGCATATGAATTCTCATACCACCGAACCCACGCTCATCAGCCGCCAACCCCTCCCCTCATCCTCAGAGTCAACAACGCGGACATCGCACTTCGGCAAACGGGAACTCTCACGTACCTTGGCAGCCAATATGACCTGGACCCAAAAGGGCAGTCACAATTTGACCATCACCAACTCCAACTTGATCGGCACCTCCACGCCATCCGTCATCGGCCAGCTCCTATCAACAGCAAAATCTATGTCCTACAAAGCGCCCTCATTCCTCGGCTCACGTACACCAGCCAATTCGTCCCCCCTACGCCTCTCCAATTGGAGGCCATGGACAAAAAGATCCTCAAATGGGGACGGCAAATCCTCCGACTCACTCCCACATTCCCCGCTGCAGTCCTCTCCAGCCCCCACCTCCTCCAGCTCCCAATGCCAAGCGATTCAATCCAAACCTCCCAACTCCGATGCTTCTGGCGCAGCCAACACCGTGGCCCACGCCAAGCTGCCGTCACCAACCGCCTCCTACAACGCGCTCTCCACCAGCAGGCCAGCTATACCACCAACCCACAAGCAGCAGCGCCACTTCAGTCCACTCCAACCAAACCAGGCCAAGGCGCACTGTGGGCCCACACCATCGCTAAAATCTATGCTGACTCTGGACTCGCCATCTGCAAACCTCCCACTACAAATACAACCGGACCACCCAGCATCATCAACTCCTGTCCAACCCTTGCCCCCGTAGCGGATCAACTACACCAGCATGCCCTCACCATGTTAGGTGATCTACATACTGGACAACAGTGGATGACGCCTGACCACTTCCCCGCCGCCCTCCGAATACAGCTGCAACCAATCCTCCAGGGGCCCCCACAGCCCGCTCCGGACCGCCCCATTCACCCAGGCCAGTTCTGGCATCTGTCCCCAGCACTCCAACAACATCCAGTCCGCACCATCTATGAAATCCTCCCAAACCCGGGACCCCAAGGTCACTATCATGCACGCCCCTGGCTCCCAATGAACCCACACTCCCATCTCAATCCAGTACCAGGTGACACATACTGCTGGACCCCACAGGCGCCCCACTCGGCCAACTCAGCCTACCAGACCATCAGCCTCTCCGACATCCCGCTCGCCACCACATGGAAAAAGCTACTATGCCAGCCAACCATCCACACGGACCAATCCGGACGACTCCTCCGCCGTATTCTCTCCATCACCAACACGGACCCACCCCAGTTGGCCAGAGACTGCCCAGCCGCACAGCCGCCCTCTACCACGCTAGTGGACCTGACCCAACCATCTCCCACAGCCTACACCATGTACGTCGACGGCGGCTGGGACACCGTCAATGCAGACTTTACCACCGCCTTCCAGGAACAACGCGACCCCACCAACCGCCGAGGATCAGCCGGAATTGCGATTGTTCCAACAGGCCCCGACTGGATGGACAAAGGCACCATCCTGATCACCCTCACCGATGGCTCCCAGGTTGGATCCCAACCAGCCCACATGGAACTTGCAGCAATTATCATTGGCCTAGCTCTACGCCGATGGCAACTTCCTCCCCAACAAGGAGATATCATCTACTCTGACTGCAAATCCATCACCGACGTAATCAAGAGCACAATTCCCCCGCTGTCGAAACACCCAGCCAAACTCCCCTTTCTCCAAGCGGTACTGCACCACCTCAAAGCCCTCAGCCCACAAGGAGTCACTATCGACTGGACCAAATCCCACCCAGAACGGAGATCCACACCTGAAAAGTACACAGCCAATGACTGGGGCATACTACTGGCCGACTGCGCAGCATCTAATCACCCAGTCCCAAGTAACATCCAGATCCAACAACATATACAGCTCTCACTACCAGCATTACTACAGTCCTCCATTGACCCAGACACATGGCTCGTCAGTCTCCCCACTGGTATGCCACGTATGTCCTCCCCGATCATCCTCAAAAGGGACCTGACTACATTCAACTACCTGGCCAATAAACGCAGCCTCCAAGGTCTCTCCCTCCATATGCTCCAGAAAACATGGAAGCTACATCAACAGTCCTACGCTCGCCGCGCCACCATCCTAAAGCTCATCACAGGCTGGAATGTAGACGGCTCCCGATATGCCATGTACACCCAGGACCCTCAAGCCAAAATCATCAACGCCCGCTGCCCACTATGCCTAGCACCCGACTCAGACCAACATTGGATCTGCGACTGCCCTTGCCCAGCCCTCAAAGAACCCAGGGACACCTTGCTCCATGAAACAATCCCAGCCCACCTCCGCCAACTCCTGGTCCATACCGAAAAACAACAGGAACGACTCCTTCCGCAACTGTCTGATCTTTGCAGAGCCCTCCGTACTGGCCTCAGCAACAGCCCGCATCGCGAACTCCTTTGGAAAGGAGCCTGGACGACCAACCTAATAGCCTCACTTGCCGACACAGCGAGAGCCAACACTAGGAATAACCCATGGCGCTCCCCCACCGCGATCGCCCTACTCGTCAAGACCCTCAAAAACTTCGGTGCCCTCACTACCAACTA
>Ga0214211_1000223_pt1 | contig 15850 bp, 13 predicted proteins | sample TroBogEpilimnion_3_FD_153049 | JGI IMG/M metagenome (GOLD analysis project Ga0214211, IMG submission 153049) | Freshwater microbial communities from Trout Bog Lake, WI - 11AUG2009 epilimnion | ecosystem: Environmental > Aquatic > Freshwater > Lake > Epilimnion/Euphotic zone | place: Trout Bog... | reverse complement strand
TATAACATGAGTAAAACAGAAACTTTAAAAAACAAACTTTTAAAAATATCTAATCAACTTAAAACTGAAAAAGACATCACTAAAAAAGTTGATTTATATGAAAAACAATCTGAACTATATGAAAAATTAAACACCATACAACAATTAGAAATAACAAAGAACTATAAAAAAATAACTGATAAAAAACAAAAGGAAGTTGATTACATCCAAAAGAAATTAAAAACTTTAGAACAGAAAGAACAACAGTTATTAAACGACATTAAAGCAAATAATAAATTTTTTAAGGCTCAAGGTTCAACTGATGGAATTGTGAAAATTAATGATATTAAAGAACAAACCAATAAAATTAAAGATATCAAAAAGGATATTAAGAAACCATTTACTAAATCAAAAGATTATTATATTATAAATGTTGAAATTTATAAAGAATTTATAAATAAAGGTGAAGGTGATGAAGATGATGAAATTGATGAGAGAGATATTAAACGACATTGGATTATATTAACATCAAAGACTGGTGTTAAATTTGTGCAGTTTAGAATATTCAATTTTATTGTTATGAAAGATTCTAATATTAATAATTTTCAGGTTGGTGTATTCTATAATATTATTGATAATACAACTGATGTTGAATCATTTAAAAAGATATTTTATAATGCAGACATGTTTAAAAAAGATACACATAAGAATTTATATGAATCATATACTCAAGGATTTATAATAAGATCTAATGATTTAATAAAATCAGATTATATTAAACCTAATTTTAAACTTATCAAATATAAAGCAGATACAGAAAATAAATCAATATCATCTAAATATACCAGTTATGTTTTAAACCCTAATTCAAAATATTTTAAAGATTTATTAAAACTTGATTATTGTGATTATCTACAAAAGAATTTTCGTGCTAATTGTTGTATGTTGACGGTAATCATTAATAAGTTTTATAAATATTTTCAATCCAAGAAATTAAAGGAGTTATCATATGATAGATTATGTGATATTTTAAAGATAAAATCAGAAAAAAACAATATTGGATTATCAATTGAAGATGTTATGCCATTTTTTAATCAGTTTAAATTTGGTTTTATAGTTTATGATAGTTTTATGAATGTAGTGCATAAAATTGAATCAGAAAATAAATCAATGGTTTTAAGAATATTAATTAAAGATGACCATGTATATGAACTTAATAAAAATATAAGTAAATTAGAACAATTAAATGAAGTTGAAGGATTGGAAGATATATATTTGAGTAATAAATTACAAATATGCAAAGAACCAAAAGAAGTTGAAACTAAAATCCATATAGTTGAATCCTTACAACAAGTATATAAATATATAGTCCAATACAAAAACACTGATAAAACATCAATAAATTTGAAATGTATTTATAATGATAATGTAGAAAATGTATTAATTGAATTAGTAAATAAATATAAAATAGTTCCAAAAGTTTATTTTAATAATTCCATTTATAAAGTGTCATTTGAAATAGAATATATAAATATTTCAATAGAAAATGCTGATATTTCAACTCAATCAGAACCGTTTTTTAAAATAGATTCAGTTGAATTATATAATACATTTCATTCAGCATCAGATGATTTTAATAAAAACTTTTTAAATCCTGATTATATATCAAATTATCATCCATCAGTAATGGATATTGATGAAGTTTATAAAATTACACCAATAACAGGACATTTTAAAAAGTTAGGGTCAATGGTTAATGGTTTAGATATGAATAAAGCCTATTCAACAAGTTTATCAGATATTAAGATAATTCCAGTATTTAGTTTTTTTGATGTTTATAAGAAGTATTTAAATGAGCCTATTGAAAATTATGCATATTATATTGCAGAATGTTTAGAAGATTCAGAAGAATCCAAAATTATATTTAGTTCAAAATATGCTCGTTTATATGGATTTGTATTGAAAGATATTAATATAAAATATGTTATTCATCAATGGAGAAAACCATTTAAATTAGTAGATGTTGATTTTAAAACTCCAGTTGAAAATTTGTATAATGATAAAACATTAGATATGGATATTAAAAAATATATTGCTAATAAACTAACAGGACTATTAGAAACGAAATTAAATAAAGCTCATATAACTAAAATATTTGAAGATGTTAATCATGCTAAATATTATCAAGAGAAATATAATGCCTTAACATTTCCAATTAAAACAATAACAGAAAAAATAGAATATAACCCAATAGATGATGAAATATCAAAAACTTTTATAAATGAAGATTTATTTTATATTGTAAATTTGTCAAAGAAAGAAAGGTTAATTAATGGTTTAGTACCTATTAAAGATATTATTTATTGCTCTCAAAAACTTAAATTATTGAAAATGTATAAACAATTAAATGAAATTGGAGCAACAGTTTATGCAATAAAAACAGATTGTATTTTATATGCAGGTGTGTCCGATTATATAATATATGATAAATTTGATATAAATAATAAATTAGGAGGATATAAAATAGAAACCAATAAATATATCCCAGATGTAAAATTAGAATTAGTACCAAATGAATTGATTACATTTATTGATTTTAAAAATGTCAAAATAACAACTTTTAAGGATGAATATGACACTCCAATAATAAACAAATTTTTAATTGAAAATAAAAACATTATGATTAAATCCAAATATCCAGGATGTGGTAAGACTCAATGTATTAAAAATTTAGGAAAAAAGATTTTATTTATATTACCAGAAAACAAATTATGTCAAGATATTCTAAATGAAAATATTGAAAATATCAATGCAGTCACCTTCTCTAAATTATTTGGTTTATATGCAGATGATAAAGAAATTAAGGCATTGAAACATAAACAGTTTGATTTATCAGAATATGATGGAGTATGTTTTGACGAGATAGCAAAGCATAGTCCCGATAGATTAGTTAGGATATGTAATTTTATAATGTCTAATACAAATTTATTAATATTTGGAGCAGGCGATCATAGACAGATTAAACCTATTAATTATATGGGTAATTCAAATTATTTAGATGATTGTTTAAATATTCTATTTCCAAATCAAATACTATTAACCGAAATAAAACGGATTAAAGATCCAATTGAAAAGAAAACAATAAAACTAATTTATGACTATATATTTGATTCAGGAAGAGAATCTATTGATATTGAGAAACTTTGTAAAGAATTTAATATTAAAACAATCAAATCAATGGCACAGGTCAAAACAGAAAATAATTTAGGTTATTTCAATTTCAGATGTAATGTTATAGCCAACCAAGTTCATTTTGGTGTATTAATGAAAAAACAAAAATATGCAGTAAATCAAGAAATTGTATGCAGAAAACGATATAAAAATGCAGGGATAACATTAAATACAAATTATACTTATGTTATCAAATCTTATAAGGGTAGAAATGTGACAATATATGATGGAACAGATGAAAAATATTTCACTTTTGATTTTTCATTATTAGATAGTCATTTTGTTTTACCATATTGCCGAACTATTGATTCATCCCAAGGAACAACAATAACAACGCCCATGACAATATTTGATTTAAATTTACCTTATGTGTCAAAAGAGCATATATGGGTAGCAATTACAAGGGCATCAACTTTAAAGAATGTTCAGATATTTATCCATTCTAAACAAGAAACTGAACGATATAATATATCCAAATTTACTCAATATTTTGAAAGTAAAATAAATGGTTATAAACAACAAGATAAAATAGCAGGTAGAAAAATTACTGATGAAGAATATGCAACTGTTGGTTTTATTGAAAAATTGATAGATCAAAATAATGCTAAATGTTGTTATTGTTCGGTTCCCTTAGAGTTATACATTGATTTTGATAATTCAGTTAAATCTGATATAACTTTAGATAGGATTGATAATTCTAAAGCACATTTTAAATCTAATTGTAGGTTGTCTTGTTTATTATGTAATGTAAGTAAGAAATAATTATTTTCTTTAAAATTTATAATATATTATAAATGTATATTATGAAATCAATAAATTTAAATGATAAGGATTTAAAGGAACTATATTATAAACCCGATTATGGGTTAATATCTCAAAGTAAATTTATAAAAAAGTTAAAAGCCGATGGAAAGTATGCAACACCATCATCAATAAATAAATTATTTGAAAATCAGGAAGTAAATCAAAGATTAAAACAAGTAAAAAAACAAAAGGATTTTAATACAATAACAGCCAATTATCCAGGTGATTGTTATCAAATAGATATATGCAATTATTCCAGATATACTTATAGAAAATATAAATATATTTTAGTTGTTATTGATGTTTATTCAAGGTATGTAGATGCTCGCCCAATGACATCAAGAGAAAATCCAGTAATAATGAAACATATTGAGTCAATATTTGATAATCTTGGTTATCCATATAGAATACAATGCGATAATGAATTTGATACAATAGCATTTGAAATTTTTTGTAAAAGATATGATATTAAAACTCATTTTTCAGAACCAAATGAAATGAATAAAAATAGTATTGTTGAGAGATTTAATAGAACGATGATAGGTCAATTACAAAAATATAGATTAACTCATTTAGAATATGATTGGTATAAGTATTTACACGATATAATAAAAAATTACAATGGTACTTACCATGATACAATAGAAAATATACCTGCTAAAGTATGGAATCACGAAGAATATAACGAACAAATAATAACACGAATAATACCAACATATAATGTAGGTGATAAAGTAAGAGTTTTACTACATAAAAAAATATTTGATAAATCCGATAAATTAATTCATTCAAAAGAAATATATATAATTACTGAAGTACTCCCACACACATATAAATTAAATAATGATAAATTTTATAAACAATATGAACTTGTTAAAACCAGCGATAATGTCTCTTTTCATAAAGAAGAATTAAGAGATAAAGATTTAAAAGAACCAAGAAAAAAGATAGAACAGCCTATATATACTGGAATAACTACAAGAGCCAATGCCAAAACATTAAGATCCAATAAAAATTATTAAGTATAAAATTATTTTCTAATCTTATATTAAATGTGGGATGAATCAGATGAAAAAACAGCGAGAATGAAAATACAACACATGATAAATGTTGCTAAATTAGAAAATGCTTTAAATATTCAACTATATGTAAAATATTTGAAATTAACTTTATCCGATAATGAATTTTTACAATATAAAAGGATTTTAAAAGAATTCAATATAAACTCCGAATATGAACTTTAATCATAAAGTGGTTCAAGTGTTAAAATAAGAACATAGGGGGTCATATACCCCATGGCAACTCCAGCAAAGGTTTTTAGAGTAATAGTGACAGTATCATTATTAGGATATAAAATAATAGGGTTATTATCATTATTTGTTGAATTATAAAAAGAGAATGCCCCTATAATAACAGGATAAATAATCCCTAAATTATATGTTTGGGTAGTACCATCAAAAATATCAGTTTTTCCTATATTCATATTTACAAATCCATTATCACTAACTGCACCTGCATAACTTTCTGATTTAAATACAAAATTACAAGAGTATCGGGTACAACCTCGAGGAAGAATATTAGCCCAATTAACAAAATAAGTGATTGCTGTCCGTTGTAATGCTGTTGCTACAGGAGTTAATACATTTGACCCTCTTGAGTTAAAAATTACTGTATAAGTTCTATTTGCCATTATATATAATACATCTATATTATATTTTATACAAAATCTTTTCTAATTTCACTGATATCAGCTTTAACTGCTTTTTCCAATGCATTTGACATTCCTATCCTTCCTTGATGAATTCCATTTGTAATTGTTTTAGTTAATGCACTAATTGCAGGTATTCCTAACGAATTTGCAGTATTTGAAATAAAACTACCTACACGCCCAACTGAATTATCGACTTTACGAACTGTATTTTGAAATTTACGATAGAGAGACGGTGCTTGTGAAGAGACCTTGTTAAATAAACTTGTTGCTGAATTTCCTATCTTGTTGAATAATGACGACATATATATAATATACTTTATATATATATTTATTTTAATTTAATATTTTAAAACCTTTTTTTATCTTTTTTACTCAGTATTTACTTGTTATATAACCTTCTTGAATAACTAATATCAAATCATATTGGGCGTAAAATTCTGCAACAATATTGGCACCACCAGTATTCTGTCCATTCACAACTCCAGCGGTGAAAAATAAATTTGTATTTAATGTACTCATACCACTCAATATAGTATCTGATCTCTTCGCAAACGATTCCAATTCCTGACCTATACAAAAAGCATTATTTGATGTATCCAATCCATGATTCTTCAATGCTCCAGCTGCGTATGCTGCAATAAAATTACCTTGGGCTGCCTGAGCAACATTATATTGATTATAAGTAATAGCCGAGTTTCCATAGGTACTTGTTAATGCATGCATGGATTTTAATAATTCGGCAAATCCTTCATTTGCTGTACCGACTAAAACACCCCCTGCACCATTTACTAAATATACTGGTTTATTAGGTATTGTTTGTGAACCTACTTTAAAATAATAATATGATAAATTTGGATTTATGGATGATGAAGTTCTGTACACACCTCCCGCTGCAGCTTGGGCTGTTGCACTATTATTTCTAAACCTACCAAGTATATTACATATTGAAGCCATCCTAAATGCAAGAATATTTGTAAATTCACCAGTTGTATTTGCTGGAATAGTCATTCCAGATTCTCTCCATGATTTAGTTGATATATAATAAGGGATTTCTGGCTGTAAATGGGTTTGATATGCACTGTCCTGAATTTCAACGAAAGTTGCTATATATTCAACATTGACAATCTGCCAGATTGTAGCCCCAGATGCTATACCATAACAAATTGCATCATCATTTGCACTTGTATATAATTGAATTGTTATAGGAGCACGAAGATCACCAATTGGGATCATCTTGCTAGCATTAGCACCAATAACTCCAGATAATAATGGTAAACAAAATGTATATGCAACACCATTGGCAATGGCTGCAGCGGATGATAAAGTTAAACCTGAGCGATCACCTGCTGTTTGAACTGTAGAAATTCCAGTATTTGCAACAGGAGCAACACCAAGACCAGATGAAACGGTGTACGGATTACAACCAAATAATGAACTTAAAGATGCTTTATCGGATTGGGTCAATGAAATATCCAATAAAGTATTAGCCAGTCCTCCATATTGAGTTATAGTCTCTAATTGATTTGAACCATTATAAACATCTAATCTTTGGAAAAAACTATATGCTGTATTATCTACAAAAATACCATCTGCACCAAGATTAGTTATAGCCGTAGCGTTCGCACTTTGTAATTGAACTGAGAATTTTAAATATGATTGGGATGGATCGTACCAAGTATTAGGACGCGATGTTGGGATATCTATTGTTATCATATCTGATGGAGTGAAAAGTTGTTTATTATTTGGAGCAATATTAACTCTATAGGCTCTTGATGATGGAGCACTTGGTTTTAAACCTAACATCATATCTGAAGTTAAACTAACATGGATATCTGGAATTTGAATGGATGATGGATTTGACATTTTAATCTGTATATATTATTAGGTTTATATAAAAATATTTATTCATTTATATATTTAAATTTTCTATTTCAGTTTTATAAATATCTTTAACTGTATTTAAATCTAATATTACCTCATTTATCATATCTATTTGGAGTGTAATTGACCAATCACAATTATTTAAATCTAATAAATGACCTGAATCATCTTGAAGGTTTAATTCTATTGTTGACATGTGGGAATTTGAAAAAATACTCTTATAGTTTGTTAAATTTGAATAATATATCATTCCATTTTGTATAGAATTTGTTGGAATTGAACACATTATCGTCGTATTGCCAGCATCGTATGACATTCTATTATTTAATGAAAAAGTGGGAGTACCAATTAATATTCTTGTTAATCCTGTAAAATTAAAACAATAGGGAGCAGTATAACTTTTTGATATTGATGTATATGTAGAACCTTTATTAAATCCTATTATACCAAATATACTATTAGTAGGTGAATCTACAAATATAAAATCATTTGTAGAATTTGTAAAAGTATATTTGTTGGTTAAATTTGAATATGTTATAGACCATGTATTGCCACAAGTTGTAATAAATTGAGTAATAAAAGTATCAACATTATAATTACCTGAAGGAATAGAATAAGATGTAGTAGTTCCACTTATGGTTATTTTTATTGTATTATTAAAAGAGTTAATTAAATAATAAGAGCATGGTATTTGAGCATTCACAACACTTATCCTTAATTCTATAGTATTGGGGAGACCTGACACTGGATCATTAATATAATACTCTATATTTGACTTTAAACTACCATTTTTTAATACATCAGCACAATTAGAATTTAAATAGATTTGAGATGAACTTATAGTTTGATATGAAATTATGTTAGATTTTGACATATATAATCAATATATATATTATTTATATATTGTTTTATGTTTGAATATTTTTAAACTGTCAAAAGTGTTTAATATTGATTTAGAATAATCCCTATCTTGTTCTATTGATTCTTCTTCGTGTGTATCCTCTCTTGCATGTTCCAATGCTTTTTCTAATTGTTCACCATATTCTATTATTGATTTTTTAATATGATCTAATGCCTCTGATTTATCAATTTCATCATATTCTATCCTTGATTCAATTTCTAATAATTCAGTTATATAATCAGGCATTAAATTGTTGAATTTATTATCCCATTCATCTTTTGTGTTGGCGGTTTCACTTAATGATTTAAATTGTTTTGGATCATCATAATTAATAGGTTTAATAAATTTATTCATGTATATATAATATAAATATAATATAAATATAAAATTATTTTCTTTTATATCTTATATATAAGCGTAATTATGGTAAAAAAGATTATCAAAGAAGAGAGTGATTACTCTGACGATGAAATAGAGTATAAAGAAGAAGAACCTATGATTGAACCCGATATTAAGTTAAAAAGACCACGAAAAAAGTGTGATTATATTAAAACTGAGGCAAGAGTTAAAGCATTTGAACGAGCAAGAATTATACGAGCTGAAAATATTGAAATTAAGAAAAAAGAAAAGGAAGAATTATTAAAATTACAAAATGATTTAAAGACTAAATTAATCACTAAAACAAATAAAAAAAAAGAATCTTATAAACAAAAACTAAAAGATATTGAGACTGAATCTGAATCATCTGTAGAAATAATCTATAAGAAGAAAAAGCCTAAAAAGAAAATAGTTATTGTTGAATCTGAATCTGATTCTGATGAATATCAAAAACCTATTAAAAAACAAGTAAAACCAATACCTCAACAATTTCCACCTCCAAGACAAATAAGAATACCTCAATTTTTATAATAATGACTTTAATACAGTTATTACAGGTTGTACCAAATTATCTAATTCGTGAATATCCGTTTTTTGTTTTACAATTTTCATCCCCATTTTTCCTGTTTCATGATATTGTGGCGACAAATTTAATAATTGGTTAATAGTATTTACTTCTGCATAGGTTGGATTTAGATGCTTTCGTTTATTGTTAATTACATTTTCTAATTGTTTTATATATGTTCCTATTTGATTCATTTTTAATTGATGTGTTTTAAAGGTTTGAGCGATTCTTTCTTGAACATCTGCTTTTCTATCATATTTCATTATTTGTAGTTTTTTAAACTCTTCTGCTCTTAATGCCATTTCTTTTTTCTTTTGTTCCTGTTTTTTTAAATAATCTGGATCATTTTCAATTGCTTTTTGTTGTTTTACTTGTTGTCCTAATTTCCCCCTATCTTTAGGATTTTTAAGATCTTTTTTAGGTTCATTTATTATCGTTTGTGGTTCATTTATTATCGTTTGTGGTTCTTCAAATATTTTATCATATTCAAGTTCCAATTGTTTTTCATGTTCATTAATATTCTTTTCTGTTTCTTCAATATTTTCATTATGTTTATGTGTATCTAACATTAAATCATTAATTGTTGGTTTTGGTGTTATGTCTAATACTTCATCATAAATAGTTGGAGCTGGTTTATCATACAATATAGCATTATTAATAGTTTGTTTTCCATGTAATAATGGAGTAAGAAATGGCGTTTCAATATCCTGAACAAATTCTTTATTATTAGGAGTTTCAAGTATAGATGTTCGTTTAGGTTTAGGTTGATATTCATCATCGTCATCCCATTTGGATTTCCCAATAAGCTCTCTTTTACCAAATCTTGGATTATTTTTAATATCTCTTATTTCAAGTTCTAATTTATTGGGAACGGACTTTAATTCATCTAATTGTTGTTTTCTTTTTCTTTCAAATTCATCAAGGTTATATTCTACTTGCTCTGGTGTTTGTAATGGTCTATTAGAAATTTGTCTCATTAATTGAGTTTGAGTATCAACAATGGGTGGTAAAATTACTTGATCGTGTAATGGATTTAATCTTAATCGAGTATTTCGGATCTCTTCTAATAATGGATTAGGAACTGGGACTACTTCAGGTTCAATAATTGGAGCCCGATGTCTGAAATTTATAATTTGATTTAATAATGGATTAGGCATTGGTACTGGATGTATTGGATGAGCAGGTACTGGAACAGGATCATGAATAATAACACCAAGAGGAACAGGTGCTGGTGCATGAATAGGAACACCAAGATGAACTGGATCAGGTGCATAAATAGGAACAGGTGCAGGTATATGTTGTAATATTGGATTAGGTTGTGCATATGGGTCTTGAAATTGGGCGGGGGGATAAGGAGGATAAGGTGCATAATTTGGATATTGTGGTGCAGGTGGTGTTGAATAATTTGAAATATTATAATTTGGAGTGTATTGGGATGATCTTTTTGGTCCAACTTCTGTTGTTTTTCTTCTTCTTCTTCTTTTCTTCTTTTCTGTGTTATGGATTATAATTTTAATATTGTTTTTATTTGAATTTTTAGCTATTGCTTTAATCGTTTTATGAACCATATATATAATATAGAGTAATATAAATAAATTTCTTTTATACTTTAAATATAATAATATGATTACTATAAAAAAGAATATTAAAATTGATTTAGATGTCCCTATATTTACTTGTGATGTGGATGCGGTTGGGTCTCATTTAGAAACACATGATATGTTGAAAATGTTAAATGTTTATGGATTTTTATGCATTATAGGAAAACCAGGATCAGGTAAAACATCTCTTGGTATATCCTTTTTAACTCAAAAGAAACCAAAGATATTTAAAAAAACACATCATCATTTATATTTGGTTATGCCTACAAATAGTCTAAATAGTCTAAAAAACAATCCATTTAAGGTATTACCAAAAGAAAATATATATAATGAACTAACTAATGATACAATATTAGATATTGCCGAGAGAATTGATGCTAATTCAAAAAATGGTGAAAAAACTATATTATTTATGGATGATGTCACTGCGGATTTAAAAGCCTCCAGATTAATAACCGATACAATGAAAAAATTAATTTTTAATAGGCGACATTTAAAATTGAATATAATAATATGTGCTCAAGTGTATAATAATATGGTATTGGATATTAGAAAAATCATAACTAATCTTATATTATTTAAACCTTCTAAAAAAGAATTTGAAAATGTATTTGAAGAACTCATGGAAAATAAAAAAGAAATTATGTTAGATATTATGAAACTTGCTTATAATGATGACCCGCATAATTACTTATTTATAAATGTTCCATCGCAACGAATGTTTATTAATTCTGATGAAATTATTATTAATGAAGATGAAATTTAAAATATAATGTATTTATATAAATGAGTACTTTAACAGGTTATGACTATGCCAATAATAAAACTTTATCTGGTTTATCAAATGTATATGGTGATACACTATCATGCAAAAAATTATATATTAATGGAACTAATATTACAAGTTCGGGAGCAACTGGAGCAACTGGACCAACAGGATCAATAGGTTATACAGGACCAAATGGAACAAGTATAATATTTATTGGAAATTACAATGGAGCAACAACATATTCATTAGATTCGTGCGTGTATTCACCTATAGATAAACAATCATACATCAGTTTAATTAATAATAATACTTATCCTTTATCAAATTCTTTATATTGGGCTATTATTAGTAAGGATGGTTCAAATGGTTCAAATGGTCCACAAGGTCCACAAGGATCACAAGGTCCCTCAGGATCAGATGGAGCAGATGGTCCAACAGGTCCAACAGGATCACAAGGCGCTCAAGGAGCTTCAATGACTTTAGCAAGTATCGCATTATTATTGGGTATTACAGATTTAATTGGGACAGTCACTTTAGGAGTGTGGTTAGCAACATTACAAGGTCAAGTAACTACATTAATTACAATAACAATTCCGGCAATGGATGCTGAGATATATGCTCTACAAACTAAAACAACATATCAAAGTATTGGATTTGATGGTATAAATTATGCAACAATATGGTCTTCAAGTCTTGTGACAGGTAGTTCAATTATTAGGAGTTCAGGTTCATCCATTTTTGATGCAATACATACAACAAATGATATTATATGTGATGGAAAATTTAGAGGTGAGTTATTATCATCACTAATAAATAATACTTCATCTATTACTATAACAACCCCCGCAACTATATATATTGGTGATTTAAATACATCTAATACAGGTTCTCTTGTTGATATTGAGGCATATACAACTAATATTGGATATAATTCAGCATATTCTCATATTATAAATATTGGTAATTCATTATCTCAATTAAATTTAATAGCAAGTGCTTATAGTTTAACTTGTCCTACTTATAACCATACTTCATCAACATCTTATAATATTTCAAGTCCATTAATAAATCTAAATGGTACTGGTTTAACAGGATCTTTAACTATTACAAGCCCTATATTTACATCAAATAATACTACTTCACATGCTATAACAAGCCCTATATTTACATCAAATAATACTACTTCTTCAACTATTACTACTTCCCAATTAAGTTTAAATGCTTCAACATCTACAACTATTAATACTTCCCAATTTACAGTATCATCATCATATAATTCAACAATAACTGCACCATCTATAAATTTGACTTCAACAGGCTCTCAAGGCATTACATCATCCACAGGAACTATTAATATTGATGCCCCGTTTATAACATTAGGTCATGTCGGTTCGTGGATTACATTTTATGGAACTCTTGTTGATTCTTCATTATTAAATCAGTTGGGTTGGACTTCAACTTCAAATGGTTTTGTATCTCAATTGTAAGATTAAATATAAAGTAAATTATTAATTTATATTCTTATTATATTAATGTCTGGATTATCTTCAAATGAATTTAAAACTACAACAATAAATGGAACTTTGAGTGTTATAGATTATTCAGTTGGTCCAATAACTGCTTTATTTACAAATAATGGAAATTCAAATTTATTAGGTAATGTTTATATTGGAAAAGAGACTGGATCTTCTGGATCTTATGTTGATAGTGGAGGTTCTATTATATTTAAAATAAATGGAATCACATATACTTTAACTCCTTTATTATTATCTTATTTAACCACTTTATCATCTAATGCACAAACTCAAATAACAAATATCAATACTACTTTAACTACTCATACTACAGCCCTTACAAATATTTCCTATAATACAACATCACTGATAACATTTATTACAGGTTCATCTGTATCTATAAGCCCGGTTGGTAATATTAATTTTGGAGTTCCCGGTTCTGGAATTGCACAATTTCTGGGTCATTCAAGTTTTAATGCTTATTTACCAACATCAAATCAAACACCAACAACAGGTGATCAATTAATAACAAAAACTTATGCGGATACCACTTATCTTATTGCATCATCGCTTGTATCTGGTAATTATGCTTGGACAGGTACTAATAGTTTTAATAATAATCTTCCTACATCAACAATAACCCCAACAACTGGAACTCAATTCATAACAAAAAATTATGCGGATTCAACTTATTCAACTTCTTCAATTAGTTCATTGCTTGCTCTAAACAATGCATGGACAGGTACTAATAGTTTTAATAATAATCTACCTACTTCATCATTAACACCTACATTATCAACACAATTAATTACTAAAACTTATGGGGATACTACTTATTTAACCACATCCAATTTATCAACAATAAATACAAAATTAACAAATGTTAGTTATTCTGCTTCAACTACTTTTATATCTGGTAATTTTTCATTTGGTTCATCATTAGTTCCATCAACTTCATATATTTCAGGATCTTGTAATTTTTTTAATGCTTTACCAACATGCAGTGCAATCCCTATTGGTGTTAATGACCTTGTTAATAAATCTTATTGCGATGGTCAAATAACAACAGTTAATACATCTATTACAACAATAAATAACACTATAACTGGACTTTATTATGGTGGTACATATACAGTAATTACAACAAACTGCACGCTAGGTGATTCATCATTAACCAAAAATATATTTTTTCAAGGAATAGTTGGATTTTTAGGAACTTGTAATTATAATGTTAATTTACCAACTTCAACCCTTACTCCTACACTTTCTACTCAATTAACAACTAAAGCTTATGTTGATTCACAAATAACAACAGTAAATTCATCCATTTCAACTATAAATACTACTTTATCAACTTTACCATCTTCAACTATTTTAGGTTATTTATCTGGAATAACATCAAATATTCAAACTCAAATAACAAATATTACAAGTATTTTACCATCTTCAATTATATTAGGTTATTTATCTGGAATAACATCCAATATACAAACTCAAATAAATACAATAAATACAACTTTATCAACTTTACCAAGTTCAACTATTTTAGGTTATTTATCTGGAATAACATCAAATATACAAACACAATTATATAATCAAGGGTTATCCATAGCGAGTATTAATACAACAATAAATACAAAAGCATACTCCATATCATCAACTTTAGTTAATTTTTATATTAATCCTGTTTATGGTCTCACCTGTTATATTACTGCCTCAACTAATTGTTATGCTACTCTTGCAGTACCTGCTAATGATGGAGATATTATTTATATTAGAAAAATTCAACCCGGTACCAATCCCTTTACAATAACAATTAGTACATTAGTCTCATTATCTGATGAATTTAATATAACCCGAGGATCAATTGTTATGGCTTTTGGTGTTTTTGAAATGAAATTTGTTTATAGACAAGCAAACACAACATGGTATTGCACGACAATGTAAATATTTATTATAGTTTAAAATTAATATATAAATTGAATTATATACAATGTCATCTCAACCTATTTCAAATCTGACACCTCAACCTATACCAAATATTAAATTAAAACATAGTTCAAAATCTACTGTTAATACTCAACAAATTCAAGACACTTTAATAACTAACATTAAACAAAATGTTCCAAATTTTCAAAGTTTAAAAGGTGATATATCCATATTAGAGTATATTTGTAATTGTGTTGAAAATATGATTAAAAATGGAAATTCAAATAGTACATCACCTATTGATAAAAAACAATTAGTTATAAGTATTTTTACTATATTATTTCAACTTACACCTGAAGAACAAACTGCACTTGGATTATCTATTGATTTCCTATATAATAACAATCTCATTAATAAAATAACTACAATTTCAAAAGCATCTAAAGGTATATCAAGTGTTTTAAAAAAGGTTTTTTTTCACTAAAAACGGTCATATATAATGTAATCCAAAATAAACTCCCAATAGTTAAAAACTTTAATACTTTAGAACAACAATCAGTCATATTTGTTTTAATGAAATTAGGTCT
>Ga0214211_1000216_pt1 | contig 16081 bp, 16 predicted proteins | sample TroBogEpilimnion_3_FD_153049 | JGI IMG/M metagenome (GOLD analysis project Ga0214211, IMG submission 153049) | Freshwater microbial communities from Trout Bog Lake, WI - 11AUG2009 epilimnion | ecosystem: Environmental > Aquatic > Freshwater > Lake > Epilimnion/Euphotic zone | place: Trout Bog... | reverse complement strand
GGGTTGATTGAACTACTCAATGGCTACGACGGCCTAGAGGTCGTTGCTCAGGTTGGTTCTCTTGAAGAAGGTCTTGCCTTCTCAGATTTTTCGTCAATTGATGTCGCACTTCTTGATGTTCGACTTGCTGATGGCAGTGGGATTGAACTTTGTCGTCACTTCCACCAAGAAGCTCCTGGTCTTCATTGCATAATGCTCACTTCGTATGCAGACGATGATGCGCTCCTTGCATCAGTACTCGCTGGCGCAAGAGGTTTTGTCTTAAAGGACATCAACAGCGATGCCCTAGTTTCAGCAATTAGAAGTGTTGCCGCCGGAAATGAACTTATGAGTTCAGACCAGGTCGAATCTGCTCGACGCAGATTGCAGCGTGAAACCGCAGAAGATGCTCGCCTGGCTAGTTTGAGCCCACGTGAACGACAAATACTTGATCTGTTGAGTGAGGGCTTTAGCAACCGCGAAATGAGTGAGACGTTGTTCTTATCTGAAAAGACAGTGAAGAACTACGTTTCATTCCTGCTTTCAAAGCTGGGCTTTCAACGTCGTACCGAAGCCGCTCTCTTTGCACAAAAGATGCATGACCGCGACCCCGGTAGATCCTTTTAATTAACTCTTGTAGTGGTCTCTCCAAATGAGTCGGTAGACCCGAGTCTTTCGTGGGATTGATCGAAGGCCCGGAATAAAGGGAACGAAGATCATCAGTAATGACAGGAACATCATTAGTGCCCAAACAAGTGCATCAGCGTTTCCACTCGTGTTGAATGGTGGGATTTGATACCAGAACGAGTACATCCAGAGCCATGCCTGACCTGGGTAACTACCTGTCTCATTCATCATTCCCCATTGACTTCCAGAGAGGTGCTGCTTATCGGCAGTAGTTGCCAGGTACGAACCATCGGAAATAAACAGAAGGGTCTTCGTAAAATCAGTCGTGTAAAAACTGTTATTTGAAATAAGTGATTCATCAAGTGCTCCACTTCGAGCCATCGCAGTTAGATCGTTAATCATGACCGGCACCGGACCAGCAGTTGCAGTCGGAACAACAATTTGCCCATCAGTAAATGTCATTTTGGACGACGCATCTGAATAGTTAGTGACCCAAATTGCTCGAGTCTGCTCGGTCGCGTTTTTCCAATTAAGCAAGCCCTGATGTAGGTCAGCTTGGTAGGGAAGAGCTGAGAGTGGTTTGATCACAAAGTCGTTGGCTGTATTAATTGGTATACGAACGCCAACTGTATTTACCAAGTTCACAGGGCCAATTGCCTGTCCAGTTGATGCATGATTGTAAGGAGGACCGTAGGAACCGGTAGTAGAAGTTCCATTGAGCTCACTAACCGCGGTCATCGCAAAGTCAACTGGTGCTGCGTTAGACCATTTTTTGATTGTTATTGATCTCTCGTCTGGTGAGCCATAGATAATTGCCAGAGTTAACGTCAAAATCGTAAGGATAAGAAGGGCAAGCGCTCCTTCCTTCAAGATGTCGTAGGGCCTTTGCCGGCCAGTCCACTCAACAACATCAACATCACTTCGAAATTTCTTACTCATCATGCAACCTCTGTGTCGTCTGCGAATGGTGGAACAACACCTTTTATACGAACCATCACCACGTGGACAGTGGTTAGCAAAACTGCAACTAATGGAAGGAGCACAATGTGCCACATCAACATTTGGCCCAAGTTGAGAACGTTGAAGTACGCACCGGCACCAGTTGCATTAATTCCATCTTTTGCCTGGGTAGAAATCCATTGCGAGTCAAAGTTGCTCTGAGATACGTAGCCAGTGAATCCAGCAGCGATTGAAACTAGGAATGTGATGCCACCAGTCATCCAAGTCAGTTGGCGCCCACCTCTCCACGCAGCCATGAAGTATTTACCCCAAAGGTGAATAACCATTGAGAAGAAGAAGATTTCAACACTCCAAAGGTGGAGTGAATTGACGAAGTGACCGTAATTTGATTCGTGCCACCACTGAGGGCCACGAAGGGCAAGTGCGCAGCCAGTTAGAAGGACAAGGGTAAAAGAGGTGAGAGTTGCTACTCCAAAGACATAAATCCACGAAGAGACGTAGCTTGGCTGAGTATCAGGAAGCACTTTTTCTGGCGGGAGCTTTCCTTCAACACGTTTGCGCAGACGCGTAGTCCACTGACGATCGATTTCTACTGAACTCATTTCTCACTCCTGTTGCGCTTGCGACCAGGAAATGGAAACAGAAGCGCCGCGACAAACGTGGCAATCATCAAAACAATCACGATGAAGTTGCTGACACTCAGATACACAAAGTGCCAGTGAATGTAGTGACCAGGATGATCTAAGTTGATGAGTGAGGCAAAGAAAAAAGAGTTCAATGCAGCTCCCTTGGTTAAGTAATTTTCTACTTGTAAGGCTATTAGTGCATTTTTCGAAAACTAAGTGAAAATGCCCTTTTGGGCTACAAAGTGACTTTGGTAACAATGCGAATCAAAAATTTGAAAATCAATAAAACCGGAAAAATTTATTGATTTGGTAGGCTTTCTTACTTAGATACAACGCACATTGTGTGTCGAAGGAGTATTCGTGAAAGTTCTTGTTCTCGGTGGTGACGGATTCTGTGGTTGGCCAACCTCGCTTCACCTATCTGACATTGGTCACGATGTAATCGTTGTTGACAACCTCAGTCGTCGAGCAATCGATGTTGAGCTCGGAGTCGACTCACTCACACCTATTACTTCAATGGAAGAGCGCGTCAAGGTTTGGAAAGAAATTTCTGGCAAGACTATTGGCTTCGTCAATCTCGATCTCGCCAAAGAGTATGACCGTTTTGCGGCACTGCTTAAGTCAGAGCGCCCTGACGCAATTGTTCACTTTGGTGAGCAGCGCGCCGCTCCTTATTCAATGCGCAACGAAGTTGCTAAGCGTTACACCGTTGATAACAACGTGACAGGAACGCACAATGTTCTTGTAGCGATTGTGGAATCTGGTCTCGACATAGCGCTTGTTCACCTCGGAACAATGGGTGTGTACGGCTACGGCTGGTCAGGCACAGCTCCAATTCCAGAGGGGTACCTCACAGTTAAGGTTCCAACTCCAGACGGAGATCTTGACCGCGAAATTCTTCACCCAGCTAACCCTGGATCGGTGTATCACCTCACTAAGACACTCGATCAACTTCTCTTTGCCTTCTACGCAAAGAATGACCAACTGCGTGTCACTGACTTGCACCAAGGCATTGTTTGGGGAACACAAACTCCACAAACTGCACGTGACGAGCGACTCATTAACCGCTTTGACTATGACGGTGACTACGGAACAGTGCTTAATCGTTTCTTGATGCAAGCAGCCATTGGTCACCCACTCACAGTTCACGGAACTGGCGGACAGACTCGTGCGTTCATCCACATTCGTGACACTGTGCGTTGCATTCAGATTGCACTTGAAAACCCACCAAAGCGTGGCGACCAAGTGAAGGTGTTTAACCAAGTAACCGAGACATACCGTGTGCGTGACCTTGCTGAGTTGATTTCAAAGCTCACAGGTGTTGAAATAGCCAATCTTCCAAACCCACGTGTCGAAGCGGCAGAAAATGAGCTCAACGTTGACCGTGAAAAGTTCCAAGCGCTAGGACTCAACCCGACACTCCTCTCTGAAGGTTTGCTTGAAGAGTCTCGTGACATTGCGACGAAGTACCGCGATCGTGCAGACACGACCAAGATCATTGCTCGTTCAGTATGGCGTCAAGGCATGGAAACTGCCCCAGACCTCGTTAAGTAATTAACGGAGTTATGCGCGTCAGTTACTGACGTGCGAGAATTCAAACATGTCAAAAATCTACGAATATGTTCGCCACCCTCGTGCTGAGGAGTTGCGTAATGGAAGTCCTTCTAAAACAACTGACTTTAGGAATACAAAACACTCGAATCCATTTGTCAGATTTAATTCTAAATTCGGGTTGAAGATCACCTTGGTTGTGGGAACAATGTGGACTGCATATGTCTTCACAACCATTGCACTCTTCGCACTTCCATCGGCTATCAGACAGGGAACATATTTTGTTGTTGTTTGGCTCTCGAGCAGCTTCTTACAGTTAGTACTTCTGCCAATAATCATTGTGGGACAGAACATTCAAGCGGCTGCAGCAGACAAGCGCGCGGAAGATACTTATAAAGATGCAGAAGCAGTTTTAAAGGAAGCATCGGAAATACAAAACCATCTTCTAGCTCAAGACAAAGCCATTTCAGACATTCTTGAAAGAATTGAAGTAATCATGACTAAGTTTCCAGAAGGCAGTAAATAGTGTCGACAATCCATCTTGTAGCTCTCGGGCTCCATGAAGTTAAGTCCGTTCACCGCGGGGCTGTTTTATGGGCTGGTCGGATAATTGTTCTTGGGGTTCCAGCAGTTTTGATTACAGGAGTTTGGTGGACTCTAACTCGCCGAGGTAAGTGAGCGATCAAGACTTCCGCTACATCCCTCTGGACAACAAGGGATGGCGAATGGCGATGGGGCTACGTCCTCTTGATCTCGCCAACTGGCTAGAGATTGATGACCAACGAAGCTCAGAGCTTGCATTAAAACAAGAACTCCTCGCCGAGAATTTCGAAACAGTTGTGGCAACTAACGCAGAAGGTGATGAGGCGAGTGCAGAATTGCTCAGCTGTATAGAAGAATCACTCAATACATTCCACCCGGAGATTTCATACAACGTTGATCCAAGCGAGCACCCGATTGTTAGCGCGAGCAGGTTGGTGCAAGAGGATCTTTGCGTCTTAGTTAAATCAGACGACTGGCGCTTGCAGGCTGCATCAGTCTGCTTTCCATCAAGATGGGATCTCTCAACAAAAATCGGCACAACACTCGACGCAATTCATGGCCCAGTTCCTGGTTACGAAGCTGAACTAAGTAGTCCTACAAATGCGTTCTTTGATCGCCTAAAACCGGACCGTTCGTTTTGGCGCCTCAACTGGACACTTCTTGATAATCCAACGTTGCACCAACCATTCAGCATGCGACGGAGCCCAAGTGGTGACCTTGATGATTGGTATTTCCGTGTGGAACGACAAACGCTTCGCCAACTTCCAATGACCAAAGCAATTGTCTTCACAATTCGTAATTACGTTGCCTCAGCAAAAACTTTGCGCGCGCAAATTCCCGAATTTGGAGCAAACCTTCTCTCCGCACTCGATACAGCGCCAGAAGCAATGCAGGGCTATAAAGGCTGGGTGGGTGTTGCTGACAAACTCCGAGATGAGCTTCGTTAGTTACGAATTAGGTCTTTGGCGATTGCAATAATTTGCAGCTCGTCAGTTCCTGCGTAAATACGAAGAACACGTGCGTCACGGCAAAGCTGCTCAACACGATATTCAGCAATGTAGCCGTTGCCACCGAAGATTTGAATCGCGTCATCAGCAACTTGGCACGCTGCTTGTGCGGCGTAGAGCTTCATTGCTGAAGCTTCTGCGAAGCTTGGTACTACGCCAGCAGAAGAACGCTCAATGTGCATGAACACCATGTTGCGAACGTTGACACGAGCAACTTCCATGTTCGCAAGCTTTTGCTGAACGAGTTGGTATTCACCAATTGGTGTTCCCCACTGTTTACGAGTCTTGGCGTACTCAACTGCGAGCTTGCAACACTCTTCAATAATTCCAAGAGCCATCGCTGCGGTTCCAGCGCGCTCAGAAACAAAGTTGTCCTTGGCGCTTGATCGTCCGCCACCCTTTGGATCTTCAGTTTCTCCAAGCAGACGGTCTTTTCCAACATAAACATCGCTGAGGAACACTTCACCAGTTGGTGAACCGTGTTGTCCCATCTTGTTCATTGGCTTGGCCTGGACGAGCCCCGGCATTCCCTTGTCGAGCACGAAGGTCAGCACCTTGCGGTTACGGATGTCTTCGCCACTGCCGTCATCGAGCTTCGCGTACAGAACAATGGTGTCCGCGTATGGCCCGTTAGTGATCCATGTCTTTGATCCATTCAAAATGTATCCATCACCATCACGCTTGGCTGATGTGCGCATTCCACCGAGTGCATCAGAACCAGAGTCTGGTTCGCTAATTGCCCATGATCCAATCTTGTCGAATGTCACGAGATCAAGTCCCCATCGCTCCATTTGTGCAGGTGTACCGAGCTTGTTGATTGTTCCACCAGCAAGACCAGTTGAAACACCCATTGACGTCACGAGTCCTGGGCTAACGCGACAGAGTTCGATTGTGGAGATCAGTTGTGCTGCTGGGTCCGATCCGCGAGAAGTGCGCGGTGCTTCTTCACCAGAAATCTTTCGTTCGAGTTGACGCTTGAAGTTTTCTTGCGCCATTTCTTTGAGGCCGAAGGTTGAGTAAAGCTTTCGGATGATGTCGAATGGTGGCATTCCATTGTGTTCGAGGTCGTCGAGGTGTGGACGAATTTCTTCGTCAACGAAGCGACGCATTACTTGGATAATTGCTTGGTGTTCTTCTGACCAGTCGTACATGACTCTCCCGTATTTAGTAAACCTTGATGATGTTATGCGCTAGGGCGACTACCAATTAACTGGTCGTACAGCCCATACGTCCAGCGCAAATTGTCGTAGGTGGCAATGATAAGAGCCACAATGATCCAGGGCTGGGTTTTGCTCTGGACAATATAGAGAGCCACGAGGAGTGTTTCGGAGAATGCCCTTCGAAGCCCCTTGGCCCCCAGGCGTTCTGCAATTAGCGAACTCGTTACCATCACATTGACGAGCGGGATCAATGAAGCAATTGTCCATTTGCCTTCGAGCTCTTTCAGCGAAATAGCAAAGCAGAGCGTTCCAATTATCAACATCGCAACGGCCATGTTCGATGCCGTTACAGCGAACCACATTGGCACTGGGTGACTTGTCTTGGGCCAGTGTTGGAGCACGTTGACGAGAAGCCCAAGTCCCCCGAAGACTGCAAGAACACCGTATTTAGTAAGTCGAGAAAGCGCCTGGATAAGACCAAGTGAGGCAAGAACGGAGTCCTTGCTGGCTGGCTCTCCATACGGTCGAGTCATTTCCGACCAGGAGGTTCCTGTCCAGACACGCCATTTCCTAGCACCACTCGGGTCGGGATACCACCCCGGTGGCGTAGTACTAGACGAAGGCAAACTCATGGGACTAGCCTCGCATAAAACGGGGGGAATAAAAATGAGCCAGACACGAGGGGCCGCAGCGCCTACTTCAGGACTACAAGATCACGTTGAGTTAAACACTCAAGAACTCGACCAAGCTATTAACGAAGTTGCAAAAAACGCTCAAGCGTGGGCGGCAACGACACCGGCACAGCGCGCCGAGTTTCTCGCTCGCATAGTTGCTGACACCTACGCAGTTTCTGAAGAGTGGAACACAGCAGCTTGTTACGCCAAGGGACTTGACCCGAGTAGTCCAGAAGCTGGAGAAGAACTCTTCAGCGGTGTTGGAACATATATTCGTATGGCGCAAGCATTTCGCCAGTCGATGCTCGACATCAACTCCAAGGGTCGCCCCCAGTACCCAGGACCGGTTCGTCACAAGCCAGGCAACCGAATTGCTATCCAGGTAGTTCCAGGCAACATCTTTGACAAAATTCTTTATAGCGGCATGACCGGTGAGGTCTGGATGGAACCTGGTGTCAGCGAAGCTGAAGTTCAATCAACTCAGGCCATGGCGTACCAAGAACCACAAGCTCACGCTGGTGTTTCGCTTGTTCTAGGTGCTGGCAATGTTGCTTCTCTAGGGCCGCGAGACGTACTCACCAAAATGTTTGCTGAAGGCAAGGTTGTAGTTCTAAAGGCCAACCCAGTTAATGACTACCTAGTCCCGTACTGGAACAAGTCGCTGAAGTCATTAATTGATGCTGGCTTCCTTCGCATCGTGAGCGGTGGCGCACAAGTTGGTGCGTATCTAACCACTCACGACGGCATTGATGATATTCACGTAACTGGCTCAGACAAAACACATGATGCAATTGTTTTCGGTGTCGGACCTGAAGGCGAGCGTCGTAAGGCCGCAAATGAACCACTGATTACTAAGCCGGTTTCTTGTGAGCTTGGAAACGTTTCACCAGTGGTGATTGTCCCGGGTAAATGGTCAAGCAAAGAGATTGCGTACCAGGCGAAGCACGTTGCAACCATGCTTGCGAACAATGCCGGGTTCAACTGTCTTTCACCGCGCATCATCATTACTCACGCACAGTGGGAACAACGTGAAGAGTTCATGAGCGAACTTGAAAAAGTATTCGCCAGTATCCCAACGCGCCGTGCGTACTACCCAGGTGCGCTGGCACGCCGCGACTCTTTCTTGAGTGTGCACCCAGATGCACACCAAATTGGAGACGGCAGCGGTGACAAGATGCCTTGGACAATTATTCGCAATGTTGATCCGAACAACAAAGCTGACATGAGCCTCAACGTTGAAGCATTCTGTGCACTCACCAGCGAGACAGGACTCGATGCTTCTTCGCCAGCAGACTTTGTTCGTAAAGCAACTGACTTCTGTAACGATGTTGTTTGGGGAACGCTTTCAATGACAATGATCGCGGACCCTCGTGCATTGAAAGATGCAGAAACTGGTCCTGCAATTGAGCAGGCAATCGCTGATCTTCGTTACGGCTCAATTGGTCTCAACCTCTGGCACGCAATGAGCTTTGCGTTCTCTACAACTGTGTGGGGCGCTTACCCTGGTCACCTGATCACCGACATCCAGTCAGGTAGCGGTTTCGTGGGCAATGGCTTTATGTTTGCTCGACCACAGAAGTCTGTGGTTCGTGGACCGTTTGTGGCTTCACCAGCACCAGCGTGGTTCTCAACGAATGCCAATGCGGCTGTTGTCATGCGCAAGCTTCTCAACTTTGAAGTTAAGCCTTCGTGGACAAAGCTTCCAGGGCTTCTAAAGGCAGCGCTTAAGAGCTAAATGGAACTGTGGCGACATTCGTGTTGCCAACAACCACACACTTGGTAGGTAGGCAAGCGACATCGTTAAAGGGCGTCGTGACGTAGTTGAGCTTGTTGACTACGAGAACACCGTTTTGCCATGTTTCTAGCCACGGGCCACTCGTCTTGTTCGTCCCAACAACGACACACGTACTGAGGTTGGCACACGACATTGCGGCGACTGAACTATTTGAAGAACTAACTTTTTTCCAGATTCGTCCATATGTGTTGGTTCGCAGAACAAAACTATTTCCAGATGAATCTGTCATGGCGCTTATGCATTTGAGTGCACTGCACGAGAGTGCATGAATTGTCGACCACGATGTGTTCAGCGTTCGTTGCAACCATGTAACACCAGCATCGTGCGTTGCAAAAAGAAGTGCCGATGATCCTGAACGACTCGATCCACTTAGGAGGCAATTGTTCGCCTCGTCACAGGATAAAGAAATTTTTCCACTTACTGAAAGCGCTGTGGGCAGTGTCGTTGGTGACGTCCACGTTGCGCCAGCGTCGTGGCTATAGAGCATCTCAAGTGATGAGCTGCTCGGGTTAAAGCCAACTGCAGCGCACGTGTTGGCAGCAAAACAATTAATCGACTGAATTGTCTGCAAACTTGTTGGTGACTGCAATGCGCTGACATAACCAGAGATGTATTTCCATAGAAACTGTGAAGTCGCAGTACTGCCCGCAATCAAACAACCAGTTGTCCAACATGATGACGCCGAAACCTGAAGTGCGGTTTCAGGAAGGCCAAGAGGTGTCCACGTCTTTGAAGAATCTGAGTATTGCTCACCTGAACCGAACTGTGAGGTGCTGAGTGCAATGCACGAAGTAGAAGTGCAGGCTGCATTCGCTAGCGCATCATTAATGTTGAGTGTTGGAGTAGCGGTAATCGTTGGTCCGCTCGCTAAGGACTGCGTTGTTGGCGAGCAACTTGCGAGAAGTATTGAGGCGATGGCCGCCACAATAATGACGCGAGCAGAACGCATTGTTGCTCTTAACCAGCAGCGCGAACAGCTGTTGCCAGCACGCTGAGACCATCAGCGAGCTGCTCATTGGTGATGGTGAGTGGTGGCAACAAACGAATTACGTTTCCGTATGTTCCACACGCCAGCGCAATGACTCCTTGTGAGTTGCAGTAGCTAACAATTGACTTCGCAGCAGCTGCGTTGGCTTCCTTGGTTCCAGGCATTACGAGCTCCATGGCAATCATGGCGCCCTTTCCACGTACTTCACCAATGATCGCGACGTCTTGTTGGAGTGCCTTCAGCGCACCAGTAATGGCGTCACCAAGTTCACGAGCACGGGCAATGAGATTTCTTTCGCGCATGACGCGAATAACTGCGAGCGCTGCTACACAAGTAACTGGGTTACCTCCGTAGGTGCCGCCAAGTCCACCTTCGTGAACTGCGTTCATGAGTTCAGCGCGACCAGTGACACCAGAAAGTGGCATTCCACCGGCAAGTCCCTTGGCGGTTGTAATCATGTCTGGGACTACGCCTTCATGGTCAACTGCGAACCATTCACCAGTGCGACCGAAACCACTCTGAATTTCGTCAGCAATAAAGACAACACCATTCTTGGTTGTCCACTCTGAAAGAGCTGGAAGGAACCCAGGTGCTGGGACAATGAATCCACCTTCACCCTGAATTGGTTCAATGAGAAGTGCGGCAACGTTCCCGGCCCCCACTTGAGTCTCAATCATCTTGATTGCTCGAGCTGCGGCTTCTTGGCCGCTCAGTCCATCTTGGAACGGGTAACTCATTGGCATGCGGTAGACCTCGCCAGCGAAAGGACCGAAACGGTCCTTGTACGGCATGTTCTTAGCGGTGAGTGCCATTGTCAAGTTTGTACGTCCGTGATACGCGTGATCAAAAACAATCACTGCTTGGCGACCAGTTGCGAGGCGTGCAATCTTCACGGCGTTCTCAACTGCCTCTGCACCAGAATTGAAAAGAGCTGAAGTCTTGGCGTGAGTACCTGGTGTGATGTTTGAGAGTTCTTCGCATACTTCGATGTAGCTCTCGTACGGTGTCACCATGAAACACGTGTGAGTGAAGTCAGCAACTTGCTCACTAACTGCGGCGACGAGCTCTGGGACTGCGTGACCAATAGTGGTGACGGCAATACCTGATCCAAGGTCGAGGATTCGGTTCCCATCGATGTCTTGAAGAATGGCGCCTTCAGCACGCTCAATGTAAACAGGGAAGCCTTGAGTGAGCCCTGCGCTTACAGACTTCTTTCGACGTTCGTGCATGGCGACCGACTTCGGTCCAGGAATGGCAGTTACAAGCTTGCGCTCTGTTCCTACGGAAGATTCAATTGACGAGACCACAGCGACTCCTCTAAGTGTTTAGGCATTTGCCAGACGCATCCAGCGTAGTTCCAGTTTTGCAAAATGCCAATAGGTCATAAAGAAACGGGTGACTTTTGGTCACCCGTTTCATTTACTGGCGGAAGCGGTGGGATTTGAACCCACGGTGCCCGTAGACACAGCAGTTTTCGAGACTGCCCGATTCGGCCGCTCTCGCACGCTTCCGTGCATGAGTCTACTTCTCGATGCTTTGAGGCTTTTAGGGACGACGGGTAGCGAAAAAATCACGCAGCAGTACAGCTGACTCATCCGCGAGGACGTCGTAGGTGATTGCTGCTTCGTGAAGGAGTCGAGGATCGCTCAACAAGTTGTAACGGGACCCAACTGCTCCGGCCTTTTCATCTGATGCTCCAATGACAACTCGAGAAACTCGAGCGTTAAGCAGTGCACCAGCACACATCGCACATGGCTCCAGCGTGACGTACGCCGTAACGCCGTCCATGCGCCACCCACTCAACTGCTTCGCAGCATTTCTCAACGCCACAACTTCTGCGTGAGCCGTAGGGTCTTGGTCGACTTCGCGACGGTTTTCACCCGTGCCAAGAACTTGGCCATCTTTAACTAGGACACAGCCAACGGGAACGTCGTCGTGAGCAGCAGCATTTTTCGCAGCGTCTATTGCTAGACGCATAAATGCAATGTCATCATTCGCTGCATTCACGTACTGGCCTCTCTACTTCGTTGTTACTGGCGGAGGAGGTGGGATTCGAACCCACGGAAGGTTGCCCTTCACACGCTTTCCAAGCGTGCCGGTTCGGCCGCTCTCGCACTCCTCCAAAACCGGGACTACTAAATGCAATACCGGCACGCAAGGCTACCCGAGCCCCGCTGGTGGCGGAACCGCTAGCCTTTTCAGGCCGAGGTTGAAAGCGGTGGTCGGGTCCCGTGCGACGGCCGTTCGTGAATCGAGTCAGGGGCGGAAGCCAGCAGCTCTCAGCGGATTGTGCCGGGTGCCACGGATCGCCTGACCACTGCTTTGGACCTCGGAGTGTTACGCGGCACAGTTAGCATGCTTGCATGGCTGAATCAACACCGACCCCTTCATCACTCGATGGGGTGACCTCTCTCTACCGGCGTTTTCGCCCAAATCGCTTCGCCGAACTTCGTGGACAAGACCACGTTGTTCGCGCACTGCAGGGTGCTGTAAAAAACGATCGTGTCTCACACGCTTATCTCTTCTCTGGTCCACGAGGAACAGGAAAAACAACGACAGCTCGAATTCTCGCGAAGGCCCTCAACTGTGAAAATCCAGTTGACGGTGATGCGTGTGACAAATGTGCGAGCTGTATTTCAATCACTAGAGGATCGTCTCTTGACGTAACCGAACTTGACGCAGCGTCAAATAACGGTGTCGATGACATTCGTGAAATCACTGCAGGTGCGTGGCACGGGACGCCGGGCCGGTGGAAGGTGTACATCTTTGACGAAGTCCACCAGCTAACAAAGGCCGCCGCCGCGGCGTTGCTTAAGACTCTCGAAGAACCACCATCACATGTTGTTTTTGTTCTTGCAACCACCGACCCACACAAGGTGTTGCCGACCATTCGCTCTCGTACACAACACCTTGAGTTCCGACTCATCGGTGGCGACACGCTGAGTTCATTACTTCACGATGTTGAAAAAGCAGCTGGATTGAAAGTTGACGATTCAACAATTGATGCTGCTGTTCGAATCGCGCGTGGGTCAGCTCGTGATGCACTGAGCGCACTCGATCAACTCATTGCCACGGGATCTGTGAATGATGCACAACCCGCTTTTGAGGATTTGTTTAGTGCACTTAGCTCGAATGATGCAGTTGCTGCACTCAAGGCGCTGGCGGTGCTGACGGGCGAAGGCTGGGACCCAGAACAACTCGCAGAGAGTTTTGCAGCGGAAGTTCGTCAAGTCTTTTTGCTGTTAGCTGCACCTGAGGTGGCGGATGTTGTGGATGCTGAGCGCGAGCGTCTTAGTGCCTGGGGCTCACAGCTGGGCCTAGCGCGCACGGTTCGAATTCTTGAAACACTCGGCAAGTCAATGCGTGAAATGAAGAGCGCACCAGAGAAGATCGTCATGCTGGAAATCGCCTTGGTTCGACTAGTTAAGCCAGAACTTGACACAACTGTTGAGGCACTTGCTGAGCGGGTTGAAAAACTTGAATATGGTGTTCCGCGCAATGCACCGGTATCAGCGCCAGCACCGTTACTACGACCAATTGGTTCTACAACCAAGGCTGCGCCAACAAAGGCTGCGCCAGTTGCGGCTCCTGAGCCGGTTGTTGAAAAAGTAGAAAAGGCCTCGGTTGAAAAACTTGAGTTAACGCTGGCTGACGTTGCTGCGCGATTTACGCAACGGGTGATTCCTCGCACCGCTCGTTCCGCACAACTTCTCTTGCGAAATGCGCAGATTGTGGCCCTTGATGGGAGCCGACTGACGATTGCTCTCCCGTCTGAAGAAATGCGTTCCAACACTGAGCACATTGCTCAGGGGCTTCGTAGCGCCATGGACCATGAATTCAAAACAACCTTTCAGCTTGACTGGATTGTTGATGCGAATGCTGCGAAATCAGCTCCAGCGCCTGAACCAGTTGCTGAAAAGAAAAAAGTTGAAGCAACTCCAGATGAATACGAACCAACAGGTGACGCAGTTGTTGTTGATTCAGTACCAGGCCATCTCATTAGCGAGATGTTTCCAGGTGCTGAGGAGATTTCGTGAATTACCCTCCCGCTCTGCAGTCAGTTGTCGATGAGCTCGGTAGGTTCCCAGGTGTTGGTCCGAAATCTGCACAGCGCATTGCATTTTGGATGATGCGCCAGCCAGCAGAAGATGTCGCCAGACTTTCTAGAGCACTCGATGAAATGAAAACAAAGCTTTCATTTTGCGAACGTTGCTGCAACATTGCTGAAACCGGCGGACTCTGTGAAGTGTGCAGTGATGACCGTCGAGATCAAACAGTTATTTGTGTTGTAGAAAGCCCACCCGATGTAGTTGCAGTTGAGCGCTCGGGTGCATTTCGTGGAACGTATCACGTGCTCCACGGCGTTCTTAATCCTCTTGAAGGTGTTTCTCCAGATCGACTCCGTATTCAAGAGCTCGTGCGCCGACTCAATGAACCGGTGAAGGAAGTCATCTTGTGCTTCAACTCAAATGTTGAAGGTGAGGCGACTGCGATGTACTTGAGTCGCTTGCTACAGCTACCGGGATTAGTTGTCTCTCAGCCAGCCAGTGGTCTACCGGTAGGTGGCGACTTGGAATTTGCTGACGACATCACCCTTGGCCGCGCAATTGATGGCCGTCGAATTCTTAAAGACTAAGCAAAGCGAATAACGCAGAGCAGCCCAACGATGATGCAGTACACCCCGAATGGGACCAGGTTTTTTGAAGAGAACCACTTCGTTAAGAATTTGACTGAGAAGTACGAAGCAACAAATGCAAAAATTGCACCAACGAGTGTTTGCATTCGAACACCATCTCCAAGATGGCCCATCAGCGATGGCAGTTTGTAGAGACCAGCGCCAAGAATGACTGGTGTTGCCAGTAAGAATGAGAATGTCGCGGCATCTTCATGGGTGAGATCGCCAAGAAGTCCAGCACCAATGGTGACTCCACTTCGTGAAATTCCTGCGAACAGCGCCAAGATTTGAGCCGAGCCAATTGCAATCGCACTTCTCGCGCTCAGACTGTCTAACTTTTTCATTTGAACATGCTTGCCACGATTTCGCAGCAGCCTCTCAACAGCAATAAAAATTATTCCGTTTAGCGTAAGAAAGATTGCAGCAGCAAGTGGCTTCGCAAAAAGTACGCGCAGTTGTTTCTCGAGAATAATTCCGACGATCCCTACCGGGATGCTTCCCACCATGAGAATGAAAAGTCGACGGTAATTTCTATCTACTTGTTCATCGTTGATGTGCCATAACGTGGCGACACCGTTCGAGCGGGCTTTCTTTAACTGACGACCAAGACCCATAAAGAGTGTGAACCACGTGGAGCGGAAATACACGAGTAACCCCAATGCCGTTCCTACGTGGAGGCCAACCAAAAAGGTCAGAAAAAATTCTTGCTGCTGTCCTTGGCTGCTCACTAAGTTGTGCCAACCAAAAAGTGCTGGAAGCAGAACGCCGTGTCCGAGACTGGAGATAGGGAAGAGTTCTGTGACCCCTTGGAGGATCCCCATGAAGATTGCTTGAAAGTATGAAAGCGTCGGGGCCAGGAGTAAATGTGCAGTTGTCATGCCTCAACGCTAAACCACGCAAGACTTAGAACATGCGTTATGTAACTATCGTCCGCCATTGTGAGTCTTCGCCTGCAAAAACAGGCGAGAGTGATTACGAACGAATCCTCAGCAGTAGAGGACAAGAGCAAGCAGGCCAACTCAGGTCTTGGGCAAAGGATTCTCTGCGACTTGGTAAGTATGGCCCGACAACTGCACTCATTAGCGCTGCAGCGAGAACTCGAGAGACATTCAGGCGAGCATTCGAAGACACTGCATTCGTCATGACTTCGAATTTCTCAGAACTGATTTATAACGGTAAGCGAAATGTCTCTGGCGAAGACCTCTTAATTGATCTCGCCGCTATTGATCCAGTCGTTACGTCACTTCTCCTCGTCGCACACAACCCAAGTGTTCACGAACTTGTCTTTAGTCTCGCGAAGGAGCTCCCCGACGCGTTGAAAGGGGAATACCCGCTCGGTGGCGCGTTTGTTTTAGCGATTCCAGACAATGAACAAATTGGACTCGCCCAGTATGAACTGGTCGACAGTTTTATCCCTGATTAAAGAGAGCGAAGGATTGCTGCGTCGCCTTGTCCGCCGCCACCACAGAGCGAAACAGCGGCTGTTCCACCACCAC
>Ga0214211_1000189_pt1 | contig 18427 bp, 14 predicted proteins | sample TroBogEpilimnion_3_FD_153049 | JGI IMG/M metagenome (GOLD analysis project Ga0214211, IMG submission 153049) | Freshwater microbial communities from Trout Bog Lake, WI - 11AUG2009 epilimnion | ecosystem: Environmental > Aquatic > Freshwater > Lake > Epilimnion/Euphotic zone | place: Trout Bog... | reverse complement strand
CCAAGAACATTGAACACAGTGCGAAATCCAAGGGCTCGTCGGATTGGAGTCAGGTATCCCAGTGCGTGGTGGAATGTCGGAGCGAAACAGAAACCTATTCCAGCTTCTTCAACACAAGTTTTGACAATCTCTGCTGGAGCATCAAGTCGTACTCCCAGGGCTTCGAGAACATCAGCTGAGCCAACTGAAGAGGATGCGGCGCGGTTTCCGTGTTTGGCAATCTTCACGCCGCTTCCTGCGACCGCAAGAGAAGCCATGGTTGAAATGTTCACGGTGTGTAATTGATCGCCACCAGTTCCAACAATGTCCATTGCGCTTGAATCAACGCTGAATGTGGTGGCCGAAGCAATCATCGCGTCAACGAACCCAGTCATTTCGTCGGCGGTTTCACCCTTGGCCGTGAGCGCAGTCAGAAAGCTCGCTATCAGGGGTGCTTCAATCTTGCCCTCAAGTACTTGTGCCAGGGCGTCACGTGCCTCTGTCCGCTCCAAGTTCGTGCCGCGCACGAGAGGGTTCAGAACATCTTGAGAAAACGAAACGGCCATGAACGTAGGTTATCCGCGGTCCTTGTTTGAGCGTTCTCCAAGTAGAATTGATGAATGGCGGCGACATATCTAGACAACATTGTCGAGTTTCACAGGCAACGAGTGTCTAAGGACGCTCGTGACTGGAAAGAGCGCGCCGAGTCACTCCGTTACACCGGACCGTCTTTTCTTGACGCTCTTAAAAACAATTCCAACGTTGCGGTAATCGCGGAAGTGAAACGACGATCTCCTTCTAAGGGATGGATCAACGAAGACCTTGATCCGGCGTCACTCGCAAAGAACTATGTCGCCGGGGGAGCAAGTGCAATTTCAGTTCTCACCGATGAAAAGCACTTCAGTGGCTCTGTTGCCGATTTAAGTGATGTTCGTGGCGTGGTAGCCGTCCCTATTCTTCGAAAAGATTTCACTCTAGGAGCCAACGACGTCCTCGACTGTGTTGAAATCGGCGCATCAGCGGTGTTGTTAATCGTTGCAGCGTTATCCCAGCAAGAGTTGAAGACGTATTTCGAGCTTGCATCCAAAGTTGGACTCGATGCACTTGTCGAAGTGCACGATGAAGTTGAAGCGCAGAGAGCTATTGAAGTTGGCGCAACAATCATTGGAATCAATCAACGTGACCTACATTCTTTTGCTGTCGACACTGAACGTGCTGCAAGGGTTGCTGGTTCGCTCCCTTCAGGCGTGATTTCAGTTTGTGAATCCGGACTAAAGGATTTGAGTGATGTTGAGAACGCAAGTAATGCTGGCTTTGATGCGGTGCTCATTGGTGAGACCTTCGCATCGTCTCCTGATCCAGAAGGCGCCGTCAGGGCGTTGTCATCAGTGAAGAAGAGTTCAAATGGTTGAGCTCGACCTGCTTCCTTCTTTCATCAAGATTTGCGGAATAACCTCAGTGGAGGATGCATCGTTCGCAGTTGAAGCTGGTGCAACGGCCATCGGCCTCGTGTTTGCGAAATCACCAAGAAAAATTGACGAAGTTAGAGGTCAAGAAATTTCTGCATACGCCAAGGACAAGATATTGCGGGTAGGTGTCTTTAAGGATCAATCAGATGCTGAGATACTTTCATTCGTTGTAAAAGTTGAGCTTGACTGCGTTCAGCTCCATACCCAACTCAGCTCTGAGTTAGCCAACGAACTACGAAAATTGAATGTTGCAATAATCAAGGCAATGTCAGTTGGAACCGACGAGATTGAAGACTTCGATGAACATCGGGTAGATGCGGTGCTCATCGACGGCCCTGCACCCGGAAGCGGTGAAGACCATTCCTGGGCAGACGTGCAGCAGAACCAATTCCAGCGCCCACTGATCGCTGCTGGAGGACTGAATAGTTCCAACATTTTGCGCATAGTCTCGAGTACGAATGCTTGGGGCGTTGACGTTTCCTCCGGTTGCGAATCTGCTCCCGGAAAGAAGGACCGAGTCAAAGTGCAAGAATTTGTTAGTAAGGCAAATAGGGCGTTTGTTCAACAGGAGAACTTCAGTGACTGATGCAATGACATTCATGCAAGAGCCTGACGAACGAGGACGCTTCGGTGACTTCGGAGGTCGGTTCGTACCTGAAGCATTGATGCCAGCATGTCTGGAACTCGAGATTGCATTCAAGGACGCCTGGTCAGATCCCGCGTTCATTGAGGAATACAACACAGTGCTCCGTCAATTTGCAGGTAGACCAACGCCAGTAACTCCATTACTTCGACTCTCAGACAAACTTGGTATCAACGTTTATGCGAAGCGTGAAGACCTTGCTCACACTGGATCGCACAAGATCAACAATGTGGTTGGTCAAACACTTCTAACCAAGCGAATGGGAAAGACTCGCGTCATCGCTGAGACCGGTGCCGGACAACACGGAGTAGCTACAGCAACCGCTGCGGCACGACTTGGACTTGAGTGCACTGTGTACATGGGGGAAGTTGACACGATCCGTCAATCTCTCAACGTCTTTCGCATGGAACTCTTAGGCGCAACAGTTATTCCTGTTACTTCAGGCAGTAGAACGCTCAAAGATGCTGTGAACGAGGCGATGCGTGAATGGGTCACCTGCGTAACTGATACGCACTACTGCCTCGGTTCTGTAATGGGACCGCATCCATTCCCATGGATGGTTCGTGAAATGCAAAGCATCATTGGACACGAATCATCAAAGCAATTGATTGAACTTGGTGTTGCAACTCCAGATTTCGTTGTCGCCTGTGTTGGAGGTGGCTCTAATGCAGCGGGCATCTTCTCTGGTTTCGCCAATACCTCAGCTCGACTCATCGGAGTTGAAGCTGCTGGTGGGGCCGCAGTCAAAAACGGGTCGCCAGGAGTTCTGCACGGAATGCGCTCAATGCTTATTCAGAGTGAATTTGGACAAATCGAAGAAGCTCATTCGATTTCAGCGGGACTGGACTACCCGGGAATTGGTCCAGAGCATGCTCACCTCGCTGATGCAGGTCGTGCTGAGTACTACCCAATTGGTGACGAAGTTGTCCTGGATGCACTCCAGCTACTGAGTGAGCTCGAAGGAATCATCCCAGCGCTCGAAACAGCTCACGCTGTTGCGTGGATTACCCGTGAGGCAGGAAAGACAATTCCAAAGGGCTCATCAGTTCTCCTCAACCTCTCGGGAAGAGGCGACAAAGATGTTGCTCAAGTTCGCGCTCTGCTTCGAGGCGAATAGTGAAATCTTTAGAATCGAAACTCCGCGCTGTCAGAGATAGCGGTCGCAAAGCGCTGGTTCCATATTTCATGGCCGGCCTAACTCCTGACTGGACGCAACACGTTGAAGCAGCAGTGCACGCTGGAGCAGACGCAGTTGAAATTGGAATTCCTTTTAGTGATCCAATCATGGACGGCATTGTTATTCAAGAAGCAGCACTGACGTCACTGGCTCGTGGGACCAATCTTGAATCAATCTCGGCAGATCTGGCCAAGATGTCCGTCGATGTTCCGCTGATCACCATGACGTACTTCAACATTTTCCACCACTACGGCCTAGAGCGTTCGATTGGAAAGCTCGTCGAGTCGGGGATCGAAGGAGCAATCGTTCCAGATCTCTCACTAGAAGAGTCTGACCAGTGGACTGCAATATGCGACACGCACGATTTGGCGAACATCTTCATTGTCGCCCCGTCCACAAGTACTGAGCGTGCCATAAAGCTTGCCCAGGCTTCAGAAGGCTTTTGTTATGCGTCTGCTCGAATGGCTGTGACCGGAAAGTCATCTGACGAGGGTGGAGCCGAAGACGTAGTCGCAGGAATTCGCGCTGGAAGCGACATCCCCGCCTACGTAGGTATTGGGATCTCAACACCTGAGCAGGCAAGGCTCGCTTCGCTGGTCGGAGACGGAGTTATCGTTGGCTCTGCCTTGGTGCAGTTGCTGCTCGATGGAGCTGGTCCAGGCGAAGTCGAGGAATTCATAACCTCCTTCAGACGGGCAATCGACTGATTTTCGATTCGCTCGCTTAATGATTCTCAAAAGTTTTTTTGTGCCCCACATCAGGTATTTCATGAAAACCCTGTAATCCCTTGGGTTACGTATAAGTAAGCACTACTTAAATTTTTTCGTTACAAAACCGTAATGAACGCAGCCATTGGTGAAAACTTTTAGTGCGGAGGGAATTAGCAACTAATTACCTTTAAAGGAGAAACAAATGTACGTATTAGGCGAATTTTTACTCTTGTCGGCGCTGCTCGTAGCTGTTCTTTCTGTTTGGAACAGCCTTACAAGCACACTAAAGCTCGATGGTCCAATCCGGATGATTCCAATCATTGGTTCACACCAAGACCTTGGAATGGCAATCCTTATGATTTGGGCCGTAGGCGTTCAACCAGCTGCTGGCTGGGGAATTATGACAAGCCACGCTTGGATGAACGTAGTAATTAACGGTGCCATTGTGTACGGCTTCATTCCACTTAAGGATGCAGTGGTGTCAATGGTTTCAAAGGGTCTTCGCGCCTAGTTAATTAAGTCTCAATAAAAACGCCCGCCAGTTATCTGGCGGGCGTTTTTGCTTCTCTATAGTCTTTCAGTACAGAAGCACGGAACGATTGGAACTTTGATGGCTGAATCGAAACTGGAAGCATGGCTCGAGGAAACCCGAAATTTTCCTCCTTCTCCTGAATTCGCTGCGCAAGCCAATGCCCAGCCAGGCATCTACAACGAAGCTTCAAAAGATCCTGTCGCATGGTGGCGAAAGCAAGCTGATCGACTTAGCTGGGACGTTGCTCCCACCAAGACCCTCGAGTGGGACCTTCCCTTTGCTCGCTGGTTCTCAGACGGAAAACTCAATGCGAGCGTGAGCTGCGTTGACCGTCACGTTGAGGAAGGCAGAGGCGACAAAGTTGCCTACCACTGGATTGGTGATGCGGAAGGTGAAGAGCGCACAATTACGTATCACGATTTGCTGAAGATGGTTTCACAAACTGCAAACGCACTTATCGAACTTGGCGTTAAAAAGGGTGACCGAGTCGCTGTGTACATGCCCATGATTCCTGAAGCAGTGGTTGCCATGCTCGCAATTGTCCGCCTCGGTGCCGCACACTCGGTTGTCTTTGGTGGTTTCTCTGCCGACGCTCTGTCGAGTCGGATTCTGGACTCAGATTGTCAGTTTGTCGTGACCGCCGACGGAGCATTCAGACGTGGGGCAGTGAGTCCGCTGAAGCCTGCGATTGATGAGGCACTTCAATCATGTCCAAACGTGAAAGCTGTTCTGGTTGTAAAGCGCACCGGCCAAGACGTTGAGTGGGTGGAAGGCAGAGACCACTGGTGGCACGAGACTGTTGAGCGTCAGTCTGAAACGCATATTCCAGAATCATTCGATGCCGAACACACAATGTTCATCATGTACACCAGTGGAACCACTGGAAAGCCCAAAGGGATCTACCACACCACTGCAGGCTATTTAGTAGGAGCCGCCACAACGTATTTCAATGTTCTTGATGCGAAACGCGATAGCGACGTCAGTTGGACCGCTGCGGACATCGGATGGATTACTGGTCACAGTTACATCGTCTACGGACCGCTAATCAATGGAATGACCCAGGTGATGTACGAAGGTCTCCCGGACTCGGGTGGCAAGGACCGCTGGTGGAAGATCATTGAGAAGTACAAAGTGACGGTGCTCTACACCGCACCAACCACAATTCGAATGTTGATGAAGTGGGGAGAAGAACTGCCAAAATCGAGAAACCTTTCCTCGCTTCGACTGCTTGGAACCGTTGGTGAACCTATTAACCCTGAAGCATGGATGTGGTACCGAGAGAATATCGGCGCCAACAAGTGTCCAATCGTTGATACGTGGTGGCAAACAGAAACCGGAACCATGATGATTGCGCCCTTGCCAGGCATCACAGCAACAAAGCCAGGAGCTGCAATGCGAGCGCTTCCTGGAATTGGAGTTGATGTGGTCGACAACGAAGGCAATTCAGTCGGAAACGGCGAAGGTGGCTACCTCGTTCTCACAACGCCGTGGCCATCAATGACTCGAGGAATCTATGGTGACCCTGAACGCTTTAAGTCAACCTACTGGTCGAGATTTCCGGGCAAGTACTTCGCTGGCGACGGAGCTAAGAAGGACGAGAACGGTGACTTGTGGTTACTGGGCCGTATTGACGATGTGATGAACATCTCAGGACACAGACTTTCAACCACCGAAGTTGAGCACTCGCTCGTTGGTCACCATGCTGTTGCAGAGGCAGCAGTTGTTGGTGCATCAGATGAATTGACGGGACAGGCAATCGTTGCTTTCGTAACCTTGAAGCAATCAGTTCTTGATGGTGGCGATGATCAGTCAGAGATCGTTGAACAGTTGCGCCAACATGTCTCTAAAACAATAAGTCCCATCGCTAAACCACGCCAAATTATCTTGACACCGGAGCTTCCGAAGACTCGTTCTGGCAAGATCATGCGTCGTCTGCTTTTAGATGTGGCAGAACATCGATCACTCGGCGACGTAACAACGCTGACAGACCCAACGGTTGTGAACATGATCTCTGGTCTCATGGAGACACACACCAGCGCCGACGATTAGTTGCTAGGAATCAAATCCCAGGCCGAACAAGTCCATGGTTTTCAGCCAGAGATTTCGCTTACCTTCGTTCTCATCAGCACGCTTAATTGACCATTTTGTGAGACTGATAAAGAACCATCTAAACGGTTCGGGAGGAAATGGCATCGGTTTTTTACGAACCATTGTGAGCTTGGTGCGTTCCGTTTCCAGACCGTCTAGAAGATCCAACATCGTGTTTGCACCAAAGCGAGTTGCTCCAACGCCAAGCCCGGTGTAACCCAGGACGTACGCTACTTTTCCGTGGTGTGCGGTGCCCCAGAACGGCGAGAATCTGGTGCACGTGTCAATGACACCACCCCAAGCGTGAGTGAACTTTATTCCTGCGAGCTGGGGGAACGTCTTCAAGAAGTGTTCCGCAAGCATTGCATAGGTTTCTGCGTTGTATTCAGGGTCGCTCGTGACTTTGCCTCGGAAGTTGTAAATCGCGTCATAACCACCCCACAAAATGCAGTGGTCCTTCGTCAGTCGGTAGTAATGGAACTGATTTCCAGCGTCGGATACTCCTTCATGGCCGTCCCATCCAATGCACTTGAGTTGTTCTTCGCTCAGTGGCTCGGTAACAAGTTGAAAGTCATAGACCGGAACGACGTACTTACGAGCCTTTTTAACGAGAGATGGAAAGACGTTTGTAGCGAGTGCCACCTTCGCAGCGGTAATTGCACCATAAGGAGTGTGAACACGAATGGCGCCATCAATGTCCTCCAGACGTTCGACTTTTGAGTTTTCGAAGATTTGTACTCCCAGCGACAGGCACGCTTTCTCGAGACCCCATACGAGTCGAGCGGGATCAACCAGAGCGGTTCCGTCAACATCGAACAAGGCGCCTTCATAGATGGGAGAGTGGATTCGCTTTTGAACTTCTTCCTTGGAGAGAACCTCAACATGATCTCCGAATTCATTTCGAAGTCTGGCGTCTTCGGCCATGTCTTTGAACTGCCAAGGAGCAACGGCCACGCTTAGTTCACCAGTTCGTTCCCAGTCACATTCAATTTCGTAGCGTTGTACGGTCGCCTCAATCTCATCAAGATTTTCACGGCCAAGTCGCTCAATAATTCGCATCTCGTCCGCGTAACGGTGCATGCCGTTTCCGAAACCATGAGTAAGTGAAGAAGAACAGAAGCCACCGTTGCGACCTGAAGCACCAGCACCGGTTTCGTATTGCTCGACGATAACTATCTCCCGACTGGGATCACGCTCCTTGGCGAGAAGCGCAGTCCAGAGTCCGGTGTAACCAGCGCCGACAATGCAGAGGTCTGCTCCAACGTCACCAATGAGAGCAGAATGGGATTCCGGCTCTAAGGGGTCAGAGTCCAGCCACCAGAGATCAGGCTGTACGTCAGCGAGGTGGCGTAAGACGAAGGGATCCTTCTTCTGCATTTTGTGTCCAACCAACGGCTGGAATCACCCTCTCTAGGTACAGCGATTTCGCAACTACTTCTATTACGAACGCCAGTTTTCAAACCGGCCTACCTTTCAATTGTATCTAACCAATCAGAAATTCCAGGTAGGTACAAGTGATTTCAGGCCCTGCAAAAAGTCCTAAACTGACCAATCACGCATTATCAAATAAAGGGAATCATGAGACTCGCCAACGTTGCCGGCCGCACGACAATTATTTCTGAAGAAGGGCTCATTGACGTCCACACTGCGTCGGATGGAGCGTTTTCGAGCTCAATCGATAAGGCCATCAACAACCTTGAAGCTTTGAAGAAGTGGTTCTACGACACTGATCCAGCACCGACCACAGTCGCGACCCTCGAAGAGATCATGAGTCGCAACGACCTTGGTCCAGTGATTGAAAATCCTTCACAAGTATTTGCGATTGGACTTAACTACCGCACCCACGCTGAAGAAATGAAGCTCGTGCTGCCTACTCAACCAATGGTCTTCACAAAGTTTCCTTCTTCGATCACCGGTGCAAATTCATCGTTCAAAATTCCCTCTGAAACTACAGACTGGGAAGCAGAGCTCGTAGTTGTTTTTGGAAAGCGGGTTAGAAACATTTCAGTCGAAGACGCACTTAGCTGCGTTGCTGGATACTGCACCGGAAACGACCTCAGTAACCGTGAACTTCAAATGGCAGGTTCGCCAGCACAGTTCTCACTTGGAAAGTCTCACGAGAATTTCTCACCAATTGGTCCATGGCTCACCACTACTGACGACATTGAAAACCCGAACGATCTTCGAATCAGTTGCAGTATTAATGGAACCAAGTATCAGAACTCAAACACGAGTGACATGGTTTTCACTGTTGCAGAACTTGTCTCCTACGTTTCATCGGTATGTGAGATCCGTCCAGGCGACATCATGTTCACTGGAAGCCCGCACGGTGTGGGTCAAGGTCAAACACCAAAGATGTTCCTTAAGCCTGGCGATGTTGTTGAAACAACCATCGATGGACTCGGAACGCTTCGAAACAAGGGTATTTAAGTCCTGGTCGGGCTGGGGAGATTTGAACTCCCGATCTCTCGGCCCCCAGCCGAGCGCTCTAGACCAAACTAAGCCACAGCCCGTGAAGGGAAAATCCTACTGGCTTGAACGTTGCGAACCGTGAGCCTGATCAGGGTGTAGCAACCAAGCACGAGCTTCGCATAGATGCAAAACAATTTCACCTGGCAACTTGGTCTTGATGGCTTCAGCAATCCGTTCGTCGATTGCAGTTATTAGGTCATTATTTATCGTCATTGGCTGAACTTTCTAGCCACCAGCAGCGGCAGTCACTATTTCAATTACATCACTATCTTTAAGTACTGTTCTGTTCCATGCAGATTTACTAATAATTTCACCGTTAATCGCCACAGCAACGCCACGAGGAGTTATTCCCTCATGAGCGAGCAACTGCTCGACCGTTCCCTGGAACGAAGATTGATTTCCGTTCAAAATCACTTTGCTCTCGCAATCGCAAACTCAAGTGCCTGCTGTGAAGCCAGGGGAGCAAGTGTTATGCCATGGCGGTAGTGACCAGAACTCCAAGCCCAGTTAGGAGTCTTAAGTTCTTCAAAGAATGGTTCGTGATTTGGCGCAGCTGGCCTGAGACCAATCCTTGTCTCAACGATTTCGGCTGTTTCGAGTGCAGGGAAAATTTCAAGGGCATCACGTAGTAGACGTTGTAGTTCACCAGCTTCCACGACGGCGTTACCGCTTTCATCGGAAGACGCGCCAATGACGTTGTAGCCGCCGGGGCGACTTACCAAGTAAATCTTTCTACCGCGAACAAAGGCTCGAATCATTGGCTGCGTGCTTCGATCAAAGCCTTGCACACGAACCGTCATCCCTCGAACCGGACGGATGGAATTTTTACCACTAGTGATGATCCCACTTGGAAGTATCGACGAGCCAGTTGCAATAATGCCGCAAGAAGCCTGACGCGAGCCGGATGAAGTTCGAACTTCAACTCCATGTGAAGAAGGAACTACTTCTTCAACACACTCACTGCGTAGGTTGACCTGGAGCTTCTCTAGAGCTCGAAGTAGAGCGGTGATCACTTGATCTGGGTCAACCCAAGCATCATCTTGTAACAGAATGCCCTCGTTTATTCGTGGAGAGATGTGTTCAAACATCGTTGAGTTGCCATCTCTGTCAACACTCGAAACACAGGCCTTAAATTCTGTAGCGAGCTCAAGGTGTTGTTGCACAAGTCTCTTGTCTGCAATGTCCCAACCCAGGAGAAGCGTTCCGACATGGTGAATTTGAATCTTTTCGCCGCAAATGGATTCAATTTCTCTCGATAAAAGTTGCCATGCGGGAGTTGACTTCAATTGCACTGAATACTGAGACTTTTCTCCACTTGTAATTTCGCCACCTGGGGCCAACATTCCTGCGGCCGCAAATGTCGCTCCTTTGGCGAGCTGTGGATCGAATAAATCGACGGAAAAACCAGCCTGGGCTAGCCGGTAAGCGCTCAGCAGGCCAATTATTCCGCCACCAACGACAATCGAACTTTTACTCACCCCAACACAGTAGGCGTGGCACGGGTAATTGCAGATTCGTTATACTTAGTGCGGGTCAGCGTTGTCCCACTGGACAACGAATATGACAAAAACTCTCTACGACCCCAATTTTGAGCACGACGCCTGTGGCGTTGGAATGGTTGCTGATCTCACGGCAACACCAACTCACAAGAACGTCTTCGACGCTCTAACCATTCTTGAAAACATGGAGCACCGTGGCGCCACCGGAGCCGATACGGGTTCAGGTGACGGCGCAGGTCTTCTTATTCAAATGCCGGACTCATTTATTCGAGAAGTCTTTGACAATGTTCCTGCTGCTGGAGACTATGGCGTTGCGTTCTGGATGATTCCAAAAGACTTAGTGATGAGCGACGTCCAGTCAACAATTGACAAGTCGCTCGCCAAGGTTTCTTTGAAGTCAAGTGGTTGGCGAGTAGTTCCAGTTGACTCTTCAATCCTTGGGCCAACATCATCAGCTTCAGAGCCGGTCTTTATCCAACAACTCATTACCAGCGACGGGGCTGACAGCCTCGAGCGATCACTCTTTGCTGCTCGAAAGATGCTGGAACATGAGCTTCCGATTTACGCATCTTCATGTTCGCCGAACGTATTGATCTACAAGGGCATGCTCAGTTCGCCACAACTTCGTCAATACTTTGATGATCTTCGCGATGAGCGTCTAATTACTTCAATCGCAGTAGTACACAGTCGCTTCTCAACCAACGTGCTGCCGAGATGGGAACTTGCTCAGCCATTCCGTTACATCTCGCACAACGGTGAAATCAACACCGTTCGCGGTAACCGTAACTGGATGACAGCTCGTGAAACAACACTTAAGAGCGATCTGCTTCCGGTTGAAATTTCTGATCTGTATCCAATCATTACTGACAACATGTCTGACTCTGCAAGTTTTGACGAAGTAGTTGAACTCCTCGTTCAGTCTGGAAGGTCACTGCCACACGCAGTTCTCATGATGATTCCTGAAGCATGGGAAAAGTCAACTTTCATGAGTACTGAGCGTCGTGATTTTTATCGCTACCACGCGGGGCTCATGGAACCATGGGACGGACCGGCTTCAGTTACGTTCACCGATGGAAAAATTGTTGGAGCCGTGCTTGACCGAAATGGTCTTCGTCCAGCTCGGTACTGGGTCACCAAAGACAAGAGAGTCATCTTCGCCAGTGAAGTTGGAGTGGTTGATGTTGATCCAGCAAACGTTGAACGAAAAGGTCGCTTGCAGCCAGGACGTGTTTTCCTCGTAGACATCGAACAAGGTCGAATTATCGACGACGAAGAACTCAAAGGAAACCTCGCAGCTAAGGCCCCGTACGGCCAGTGGCTAAAAGAACAGCAAATCTCACTGGATGAAATCGACGCTCAACCATGGCTCGCTCCAAGTCACGCTTCAGTAGTGAGACACCAGAAGAACTTCGGCTACAGCGAAGAAGACCTTCGACTCATCATTAGACATATGGCTCAAGTCGGTGAAGAGCCAATTGGTTCAATGGGTTCAGATGCAGCTTTGCCAGCACTCTCGACACAACCTCGACCAATCTTTGACTACTTCACACAATTGTTTGCTCAGGTTACAAACCCGCCGCTGGACGCAATTAGAGAAGAACTCGTTACTTCGACACGAGTAACAATTGGCGGCGAAGACAACCTGCTTACTGAGACCGACCGTCACGCTCATCAAATTGTTCTTCCATCTCCTGTGCTCAGCATTGACGAATTCGCCAAGATCCGCTACATCGAAGAATCTGACAAGGCAGTGGGTTTTAAAACTTCCGTAGTGGAGGGATTGTTTCCTTCAAGCGGTGCCGGAACTGCAGGGGAGCGACTAGCTCAAGCAATCCAGGAAGTCACCGACGAAGTTGTTAAGGAAGTTCGCGCTGGAGCCAACATCATCCTTCTTTCTGACCGCAACGTCAACAAAGACTTCGCAGCTATTCCAAGTTTGCTTCTCACCTCTGCTGTTCATCACCGTCTAGTCGCTGAGCACATCAGGACATCAGCGGCCCTAATTATTGAAGCTGGTGACGTTCGTGAAGTTCACCACGTTGCCTTACTGCTCGGCTACGGAGCATCGGCAGTTTGTCCATACCTCGCATATGAGTCAATTGATGATCTCTTTGAAAAGGGTGAATTAACCACTGCCGCATCCGTTGATGCCAGATACTTGTACGGCAAGGGGCTCAACAAGGGAATTGTTAAGACCATGTCCAAGATGGGTGTGTCCACGGTCGCTAGCTACGTTGGCTCCCAGCTGTTCGAAGCCGTAGGAGTATCAGACGACATTCTGTCTCGCTACTTTCCAGGCATGAAATCACGAATGGGCGGTGTAACGCTTGAGCGCGTTGCACAAGACGTTCTCACCTGGCATTCAGACGCCTACACACCAGCTGAAGGTGAGCGAATCGAAATTCGTAACAAGGGCGAGTACCAGTGGCGCCGTGACGGAGAGATTCACCTCTTTAATCCACACACGGTCCAAAAACTGCAGCACGCCACACGTGAAAAGCGATACGACATCTTTAAGGAATACACCAAGATGGTTGACGAGCAAAACGATGCGAAAGTCACGCTTCGCGGGCTCTTCAATCTGAAGCCAGCTACAACGCCGACACCTCTCGACCAAGTTGAGAGCGTTTCATCAATCATCAAGAGATTCTCAACTGGTGCAATGTCATACGGATCTATTTCTGGAGAGGCACACGAAACCCTCGCAATTGCTATGAACCGCATTGGTGGAAAATCCAACACTGGCGAAGGTGGAGAAGATGAAGAACGTTTCGACACTTCTGACCCACGCTTCAATCGTCGATCCTCCATCAAACAAGTTGCCTCTGGGCGTTTTGGTGTTACAAGCCGTTACCTAGTTAATGCAGATGACATTCAAATCAAGATGGCTCAAGGAGCCAAGCCAGGAGAGGGTGGACAGCTTCCTGGATCGAAGGTCTATCCGTGGGTTGCAAAAACCAGACACTCGACACCTGGTGTCGGACTCATTTCACCGCCACCTCACCACGACATTTATTCGATCGAAGACCTTAAGCAACTTATTTTCGACCTCAAGAATGCCAACGATCAAGCTCGCATTCACGTGAAGCTCGTGAGTGAACAAGGTGTTGGAACAATCGCTGCGGGTGTAGCTAAGGCACACGCTGACGTTATCCTTATCTCGGGACACGACGGAGGAACGGGTGCTGCTCCGTTGACATCGTTGAAGCATGCTGGAACACCATGGGAAATTGGCCTCGCAGAAGCTCACCAGACTCTGGCAATGAACGGTCTACGTAATCGTGTTGTTGTCCAAGTGGACGGTCAACTAAAGACCGGTCGCGACGTAGTCATCGCTGCGCTACTAGGTGCCGAGGAATATGGATTTGCCACTGCACCTCTTGTTGTTTCTGGATGCATCATGATGCGCGTTTGTCACCTCGACACCTGCCCAGTGGGAATTGCAACCCAGAACCCGAAACTACGTGAGAGATTCAAGGGTCAACCTGAGTTCGTAGAAAACTTCTTTGAGTTCATTGCAGAAGAAGTTCGTGAATACATTTCGCTGCTCGGAGCAAAGACTCTTGACGACATCATTGGCGATACTGACCGCATTGCGATTGACAGCAAGACTTCGGCGCTTAGCGACTTCGATTTGAGTGCTCTTCTTGCTCGTGTCGATCACAATCAGCGTCGCCAAACAACCAAACAGGACCACGAGATGCACGATGCTCTCGACTGGACTTTTATCGATGAAGCAGTTCGTAGCGCCACCACTGGTGTGTCGACATCAATCTCATCAAAGATCAACAACATCAACCGAGCCGTAGGAACGCTGACCGGAAGTGCCATTACTCGTGCACTCGGGGCTGACAAACTTCCTGACGACCACATTCAGATCAACCTGGAAGGTTCCTCTGGTCAGTCGCTGGGGGCATTCATCCCTCAGGGATTGACGCTCCGTCTAACTGGTGATGCAAATGACTACGCAGGTAAGGGCCTCTCGGGAGGACGCATCATCATTAAGGCGCCTTCGGCTTCAACTTTCGAGACTGATCAAAACATCATCGCTGGAAACGTGATTGGTTACGGGGCAACCTCTGGTGAGATCTTTATTAACGGAGTCGTTGGTGAGCGCTGTGCGGTAAGAAATTCTGGTGCAACAATTGTTGTTGAAGGAACTGGCGACCACGCGGGTGAGTACATGACTGGTGGAGTAGTAGCAATCCTCGGAGACATCGGACGCAACCTCGCAGCCGGAATGTCTGGTGGAACTATTTACTTGTATGACCCTAAGAAGACGATTCATGATCACTTAAGCGCAGGCGTCTACGAGATTGATCCACTCGAATTCGAAGATGACGAAAAACTCCTCGACATCATCACTCGTTTCGAAGCCGAAACGGGATCGAAGAAGGCCAAATCGCTACTGAGCGATTGGCGAACAGCTCGCATGGACTTCGTTCGCATTGAAACATCTGAATACCAGCGAGTCAGAGACGAACTTCGAAATGGGTAAGGTCACCGGATTTATAGAGTTTGATCGCGTGGGACCGAAGTATCGTCCCGTCCCAGTGCGCCTTCGAGACTGGAAAGAAGTATACGAACCTCAAGACGAAAAAGAAGTCTCAGAACAAGGGGCGCGCTGCATGGACTGCGGAATCGCATTCTGCATGCAAGGCTGCCCACTAGGCAACAGAATTCCAGTCTTCAATGATGCCACCTATAAGCAGAATTGGGCTGAAGCCGCGGATCAGTTGTTCTCAACAAATAATTTTCCAGAGTTCACTGGACGTCTTTGCCCAGCTCCATGCGAATCGGCCTGCGTCCTCGGAATTGCAGCTGACCCAGTAACCATCGAACGTATTGAGTATGAGGTAGTTGAGCACGCATTCGCTAACGGTTTCCCCGTCAGTCGAAATACGTCAACACGAACTGGCAAGCATGTTTGCGTCGTTGGATCTGGTCCCGCTGGCCTCGCTGCCGCGGCACAGCTGAGAAGTGTTGGTCACGAGGTAACGGTGCTGGAGCGAAATGATCTCATTGGTGGGCTTCTTCGTTACGGCATACCAGAATTCAAAATGGAAAAAGCCGTTCTTGATCGTCGTATCAATGTCATGAAAGAGTCGGGCATCACATTTAAGACCGGAGTGAGCGTAGGAGATGATGGTGTCTCACTCGAATCACTTCGATCTGAGTACGACGCAGTTCTTCTCGCAATCGGCTCAACACGACCACGCATGATCCCTGTGAATGGTGCAGAGCTGACAGGTGTTTACCCCGCTATGACCTACCTTGAGGCTTCGAATCGTGCTGTGAACACCTCAACCACATCAGAGATCGATGTGAAGGATAAGAACGTAATCATTCTTGGAGGTGGCGACACTGGGGCTGACTGCCTTGGCACAGCTCACCGACAAGGAGCAAAGAACGTCATCCAAATTGAAATCATGGACCGTCCACCAGATGAGCGCCCACCTGATCAACCCTGGCCAACGATGGCTCGACTATTTAAGACGACTTCTGCTCACCAAGAAGGTGGCGAACGCATTTTTTCTTCTGAAACACTCGAATTCAAGGGTGACGGCAATTTGCAAGAAATTGTCCTGCGCGACAATTCAACAAATGAAATCGTCACAAAAGCCGTCGACTTCGTTTTTATCGCCGCTGGATTCGTTGGCCCTGAACTGGACCAAGTGGGTCTCAATCAGGATCAGTTCGTTACTAACCGTGCAACCCTTTCTGTGACCCCTGATTGGGCTGTGAAAGGCCTCGAAGGCAAGGGACAAGTCTTCGCTTGTGGCGACGCAGTTCGCGGCCAGAGCCTCATTGTGTGGGCAATCGCAGAGGGTCGTTCTGCTGCCTCAGGAATTGACGCCTATCTCCAGGGAAAGCCGAGCACGCTCCCAGCACCAGTCGAGCCGTACAGCCTTTCTTGGTAGTTTCATAATCGCAGCAAGATCACATCAAACAGCAGTGGGGGAATCATGAAAAGTACGATGCAAAACACACAGTTGCTAATCAGGGACCTGATTAAGCACGGAGAGTTTATCTACGCCGACAAAAAGGTTTTTACCGTCTCTCCAGATGGTGTTGAAGAAGCAACGTTCCTGCAAATCTCCAAGCGCGCTGAACAATTAGCTGCTGCGCTTACGAAGCTTGGTGTCAAAAAAGGCGATCGAGTTGCCTCATTCATGTGGAACAACCAGGCTCACATGGAGGCCTACATTGCGATTCCTTGCATGGGTGCAGTGCTCCACACGCTTAACATCCGACTCTTCCCAGAGCAACTTGCCTACATCATCAATCACGCTGACGACCAGGTGATCATTGTCGACAACACGCTTGCTCCACTGCTCGCAAAAGTACGTGATCAGATTCCAAACGTTAAGCACATCATTGTTCACGGTCCAGAATCGACCGGCGTCCTTGGAGAAACACTCGACTACGAAACAGTTCTCGCTGCAGAGAAGCCGGGATTTGACTGGCCAGATCTTGATGAGAATGATGCCGCAATCATGTGTTACACCTCAGGAACAACGGGCAACCCAAAGGGTGTTGTCTACTCACACCGTTCAACATGGCTGCACTCAATGGCATCGACTTCTGCAAACTCAATCGGACTCAGTGAGCGTGACCGTTGCTTGCTGATTGTTCCGATGTTCCACGTAAATGCGTGGGGTTGTGCTTACACAGCTTTCATGGCTGGTGTGGAGCTCATCATGCCTCAGATGCTCTTGCAGGGTGAACCAATCGTGAAGATGATTGAGGACCTTAAGCCAACAGTTTCACTCGGTGTTCCGACAATCTGGAATGACGTTCTGCGAGTTGCCGGTGAAAAGCCGGATGTTGACTTGTCGAGTCTTCGCTATCTGCTGGCTGGTGGCTCAGCAGTACCGCGCGTGCTCATCGAAACATACCGAGACAAGTACAACGTTGACATTATTCAGGGATGGGGAATGACAGAAACAAGTCCTTTGGCTGCTGTTTCAATTCCACCATTTGGAACACCTAAAGATCAGGAAATCGACTGGCGCGTTAAGGCAGGTCGAATCGTTGCTGGTGTGAAGATGAGAATCACCGCAGAGGATGGAACCGTTCTTGCCAACGACGGCAAGACTGTTGGAGAATTCGAAATCAGCGGTCCTTGGATCACTGGTTCGTACTTCGGCGTTGATGATCCAGAGAAGTTCCGCGATGGATGGCTACGAACTGGAGACATCGGAACAATCGATGCATACGGTTATCTTGTGATCAGTGACCGCACGAAGGACGTAATCAAGTCCGGTGGTGAGTGGATTAGTTCTGTGGAGCTAGAAGGAGCTCTTATGGGGCACCCAGCCGTCTTTGAAGCAGCTGTGATTGCGGTTCCTGACGAGAAGTGGCAAGAGCGTCCAATGGCCTGCGTCGTGCTGCGCCCTGGAATGAGCGCAACTGCAGAGGAACTTCAGTCGTATCTATCAGAGCGCGTTGCGAAGTGGTGGCTCCCTGAGCGCTGGACATTCATTGAGAGTGTTCCAAAGACCAGCGTGGGCAAGTTTGACAAGAAGGTTCTTCGTTCGCAGTATGGCGACAATGAACTCGAAGTCATCACACTTGTTTAATGCAATCATTTGACGAATTAGCTGACGAGGTTTCCAGCATCGAATCGCGAGTATCTGACGCAATCTATGACGCCCTCAGGGCTCAGGTGAACGCGGATAAACCAGAGAATGCGAAGGAACTTGAACGTCGTCTTTCTAAAGTTCGACGAAGTCTGCAAAAGGCTGAAGCGCTGTTACGTGGCGTCAGCGTCGATTAAACCCAGGAATTTATCTCGTTGATCACGAGTCGCAAACCAACGTAGTTGCGTCCCTCGAAATTTGCCGTTATTGAAGAC
>Ga0214211_1000157_pt1 | contig 21250 bp, 23 predicted proteins | sample TroBogEpilimnion_3_FD_153049 | JGI IMG/M metagenome (GOLD analysis project Ga0214211, IMG submission 153049) | Freshwater microbial communities from Trout Bog Lake, WI - 11AUG2009 epilimnion | ecosystem: Environmental > Aquatic > Freshwater > Lake > Epilimnion/Euphotic zone | place: Trout Bog... | reverse complement strand
TCGCGGGCAATGCACGACATTCATCTGCCCGCAGAGCTGTCCGATGTTGGCCCCGCACGCCGTCGGTTGGCTTTTGACGAATTCTGGCGTTTGCAATTACTGCTCGCGCTCAGACGCAAGCGAATCGAAGAGAGCGCAACTGGAATCACTCATCAAGTCCTCGACTCAGACCTTGCTGTCTCACCGGGTGCTGCTCTTACACCGGACGCGTCACTCGTGCGTCAATTCATTTCCCAGCACCGCTTTGCTCTCACTGGCGCACAGCGCCGAGTGTTGCAAGAGATTGCGGAAGACTTACGAAGCAACTTGCCCATGCACCGGCTACTCCAAGGTGACGTTGGTTCAGGAAAAACCCTCGTGGCCCTCGCGTCCATGTTGGCGGTGAGGGGAGGAGGGCATCAAAGTGCACTCATGGCCCCGACTGAAGTATTGGCTGAACAACACGCCACTTCGTTGCGGCGAGACGTGGCGGGACTCAAGATTGCCGATCCCAGCGTCTTAGGCGGTTCTCGAGAAATCCACGTGGCGCTCTTAACGGGCAGCACCAAAGCGAAAGAGCGTCAGGCAATCTTGGATGGACTTAGCTCTGGTGGTATCGACATACTTGTTGGAACACACTCGCTGCTCAATGAAGAACTCAAGTTCCTGTCACTCGGGCTTGTGGTTATTGACGAGCAACACCGTTTTGGCGTGGAGCAACGCGCGAAACTTCGAGAAAACGCCAAGGCGCACTCGAGTACCAGTGCTGACCCTGACCTTTTGGTGATGACCGCCACTCCAATTCCAAGAACCGCCGCAATGGTCGTCTTTGGCGACCTTGATATCTCGACCATTGACGAGATGCCGGTGGGACGTTTGCCAATTGAAACCATTTGGGCCGAGTCTGAGGACCAGGTGAGCAGTTGTTGGCAACGAGTACGTGACGAGGTTGAGAGCGGTCACCGTGTCTACGTGGTCTGTCCCTTAGTTGAGGGTTCGAGCAAAGTCGAAGCGACGAGCGCGACCGAAGAACGAACGCGCCTCGCCATGGGAGAGCTTCGTGGCCTCAGCGTGGGGCTCTTGCACGGGCAGATGAAGCCCGAAGAAAAAGAACTAGTGATGCAACAGTTCCGGACCGGCGAAATTCAAGTACTGGTTGCGACCACCGTTATCGAAGTTGGCGTTGATGTTTCTGAGGCCACGGTGATCGTGATTGAAGATGCCTGGCGATTTGGTCTAGCTCAGTTGCACCAATTGCGAGGCCGTGTTGGCCGCGGCAGTGATCAAAGTTATTGCTACTTGCTCGGCCCCGCACCGAGCGACGAGTCCGTTATTCGTCTCTCGGCACTGGTGGCGAGTAACGACGGTTTCTCCCTCGCTGAAACAGACTTGGCCTTGCGAGGCGAGGGAACCCTGCTGGGAGCACGTCAGCGCGGGCGAAGCGACCTGATTTTGGCCTCACTTCAGGAAGACCTCGACCTCTTAGAGGCGGCCCGTGAGGTGGCCTCGCAGATGGTCAGAGCCGGTGACCTGGCGGGCATGGAAGAAGAGTTGCGATTGTTTGTCGATGAGGACGAAGCGACCTATTTGTTCCGCTCCTAGGCAATACCCTTGAGGGGTGAGAGTAATAGCGGGAAGCGCGAGGGGCCAACAACTCAAGGCCAAGTTGCCCGAAAAGGTGCGTCCGACGACCGACTTTGCTCGTGAGGCAATCTTCTCGATGCTCGAAGCCCGAGGCGGACTCGATGGTCTAGTCGTCTGCGATCTTTTCTGTGGATCGGGAGCGCTCGGTATCGAGGCTTTGAGCCGAGGCGCAGCTCACGTTTACTTCTACGACTCCGACCCCAAGTGTCTGGCCGCGGCGAAGGAAAACTACGAGGGAGTGAACGTTGATGGCGAGGCGCATTTTGTTCGCGCCACCTTGCCCCTGTGGACCCCACCCGCTGAGGTCGACCTCATCCTCGCTGACCCGCCCTATGGGCCAATGGACTTGAACGCACTCTTGCACGGGGTGGTGGCCGAGAGAGTGGTCGTTGAAAATGACCGATTTATGGAAGCACCCCTGGGTTGGGAAGTGATGAAGGAAAAGCGATACGGCACTACGCTGGTAACCATTCTCGAACCTTCGGAGGAATTATCCGCATGACCGTCGGCCTCATTCCCGGTTCTTTCGACCCCTTCCACAATGGGCACCTTGAGGTGGTTGAGCGCGCTGCACTGATCTTCGATGAGATTGTGGTCGCCGCTATTCGCAATCCGCAAAAGTCTGCCTCCCTCTTCGAACTCGAAGAGCGTCAAGAGATGATTGCCGATTCAACCAAGCACATTCCTAATGTGCGCATCGTGGCGATTGCCACCCTGCTCGTGAATGTGGCGCGTGACGTAAACGCCACGGCCATCGTGAAGGGCCTTCGCGCGGTTTCCGATTTCGAGTCTGAGCTCCAGATGGCCCAGATGAATCGCTCGCTGTCGGGCGTGGAAACCCTGTTTATTCCAACCAGTTCGAACCATTCCTTCATCGCAAGTCGCCTTTTACGCGAGGTGGCTCGGTATGGTGGAGATGTCTCGCATTTTGTCCCCGCACCGGTCGCCGTCCGGTTGCAAGAGAAGTTCCGAGGAGCACAATGAGCGGATTCCAACCATACGACGAAGGCCAGTACTTCGAGCAGCCCCAGCGCCAAGCTCGCAGCATTGAGACTGACTTACAAGACCTTCTCGACCTTTTCGAGAACACCAAGACCCGGCCACTCTCGTCGACCATCAGCGTCTCCAAGGACGAAGTGGTGGCGATTGTCTTGTCGGCCATCCGCAACTTGCCCGACGAGATTCGTCAGGCCCGCTGGGACCTGAAGGACCGCGCGCAGTTGATGGAGCAAGAGCGCCAGCGCGCGCAAGCGGTCATGGACCAAGTTCGCGCCGAAGCCAGTCGAATGATCGAAAAGAACGAAATTGTTCGCCAGGCAAAACTCCGTGCCGAGGACATCATCACCGAAGCCCAAACGAAGGCTCGCACGATGATCAACGAAACCGAAGACTTCATTGACGCCAAGTTGGCCACATTTGAAATTGTGCTGGGTAAGTTGCTCGATCAGACCCAAGCCGGTCGGGAGAACTTGCGTTCGATGATTGCCCCACGCGTGGACAACTACGTGCCCGACACGCCACCGTACGCCGAAGAGCCACTCAGCAGTGACGACTTCATGGCGCAGTTGCGTCAAGACCGTCCCCTCACACCTAAGCCCGCACCTACGGGAGTGAATTGGGGAGAGCCCGCGCAGCCATACGTCGCACCGCAGACCAACACCGCGGCGGCCGATGACTGGAGCGGGGACTTCTTCTTTGACCAGGACCCGAACTAAGGGTGAGCTCGCCGTACCGTATTGCCGTGGCGAAACTTCGCCGAGATCTGCCCGCGTCTACCGAGGTCGCCTTCAGCGCTCCCTTTGACGCAGAAAAGATCTTTGACCCCAAGGGTGAGGCCGAGACTGATGTTTCCTGGGACGCGCCGATTGACCTGCAGGTAAAGATTGAGAGCTATTCGGGCGGACTGCGGGTAAAGGGGAGTCTGAGTGCTCCGTGGCGCGGGACCTGTCGCCGGTGCTCAAAGACCATCGATGGAATTAGCCATATTTCTCTAAATGAGCGATTCGTCGACCCCGAGGACCTGACCGAGGATTTTTACCCCATCGACCAAGACTTTATTGACCTGGCGCCCATGGTCCACGACGCGGTTTTTCTGGATTTGCCGCTGGCTCCGCTCTGCTCCCCAGACTGCAAGGGTCTTTGCCCCTACTGCGGAATTGACCGGAATGAGGCCAGTTGCGAGTGCCAGGGAGAGACCGATCCCAGATGGGCTACACTAGATTCTCTGCGTTTTGATAACGAAGAACCCGCCCCCGGCGCCGAATAGGCCCGAGACGCCGAAAGAGAAGAACGATGCCAGTACCAAAGAGGAAGCAATCCAAAGCCCGCGGCCGTTCGCGCCGTGCTGCGAACTGGAAGCTCGGCCTGCCCGCTCGTAGCGTGTGCCCACAGTGCTCGACCTCTAAGACCCCACACGTGGTCTGCCCCAACTGCGGTTGGTACAAGGGTCGCGTAGCCGTAGAGGTTAATTAATCTTGGGCTTGCCCATCGCCCTTGACGTCATGGGCGGCGACTTTGCTCCCAGTGAAATAGTCGCTGGCGCTCGACGCGCAAAAGAAGAACTCGGACTTGAAGTCATTCTCGTTGGCGTCCCCGAACGTATGGGTGACACCTCGGGCTTCGAAACCTTCGCCTGCACCGAAGTCATCGAGATGGATGACGATCCTGGTTCGTCGGTTCGCAAGAAAAAAGATTCCTCGCTGGTTCGCGCCGCTGAATTAGTTCGTGACGGCAAAGCCAGCGCCATGGTGTCGGCGGGCAATACCGGAGCGACGATGGCCTCAGCATTACTGCGCATGGGTCGCCTGCCAGGAGTAATTCGTCCGTGCATCGTGACACCGATTCCCAATCCGGGTAAAAACCCGACCGCTCTCGTTGACGCTGGCGCTAACTCGGAGTGCACCCCAGAGATGTTGGTGCAGTTCGCCAAGCTCGCGAGCGCCTACATGAACGCCCACCACAATTTGAGTTCACCCAAGGTTGGGCTCTTGTCCATTGGTGAAGAGTCTTCCAAGGGAACCCCACTGGTGAAAGAGACTCACGAGCTTTTGGCTAGTGACTCGACCCTTAACTTCTTTGGCAATGTCGAAGGCCGAGACTTAATTCCCTCGCCGGTCGATGTCGTCGTAACCGATGGCTTTACCGGCAACGTGGCATTGAAGACCCTTGAAGGATCAATGAAGTTCTTGTTCACCGCACTCTTGACGGCCGTGGGAACAGACGAGAACACCAAGAAGGCCGGCGAAACCCTCGCGCCATACCTCTTGCCAATCATGAACATGCTCACCCCAGAAAACCAGGGTGGGGCGATGTTGCTCGGACTCGAAGGCATCTGCATTATTTCTCACGGATCTTCCAACGCGACCGCCATCATGAACGCTCTACGAGTGGCTGACGAAATGGACAAAGCGGGAGTCGTTAACAAGATGCGACTGGCTATTCGTCCTGATCAAGAGGGCTAAACCAGCACGCTCTGGTTGATTCAAAGTAGGCTATTCCCTACAACTTGAGGAGAAGAAGTATGTCTGATTCACCACTGTCTCGCGACGCAGTTACCGAACTAGTTAAGACCCAGCTGGCCGAGATCCTCGAAAAGTCCCCGAGCGATATTGACGTCTCGGCCACCTTCGCCGCTCTGGGCGCTGACTCGCTGGCTCTCATTGAGCTGGTGGAAGCCATCGAAGAGCAATTGACCCCCATCGTGGGTGAATTCCACATCGACGACGAAGACCTCGAAGGCCTTACCACCGTCCAAGAGGCCGTTGACTACGTAACGGCCAAGTTGGCCGCGTAGGAGTCTGTGGTCCTGCTGACCGTGTCAAACACCGAGCTCAGCGCTCGACTGGGAGTTAGCGAAGAAAGCGAGTTTCTCGCCGTCGCCCTCACTCACTCGAGCTACGCCAAAGAGCATCACGCCACCTCCAACGAGCGTTTGGAGTTCTTGGGCGACGCCGTGGTCGACCTCATCGTGGCCCAGCACCTCTTCAGCACCTACCCGGGCATCGACGAGGGCGAGGCCACCATTGCCCGCTCCCAAGTCGTGAATGAGGCGGCGCTGGCGCGATTCGCCCGCACCCTGGGCCTTGGTCAACTGCTTCGAGTCAACAAGGGTGTCGAGCGCGAAGGTGGGCGAGAGCGTGATTCGATTCTCGCTGATTCCTTTGAAGCGGTCATCGCAGCGGTCTATCTTGAAAGAGGGATCGAGCACGCGAGCAAGATCGTGTTGTCTCTCCTCGCCGATTCCATCGCCGAAGCGGTAGCGCATCCCACGCACGCCGACCCCAAGGCTCAGTTGCGAAAGTGGTCAGAGTCCCACGGACACGGTCAACCCGTCTACGAAGTCGTCGCCGAAGGGCCCAGCCACGCGGTGCAATTCGAGGCCAAAGTCTTGATTAAGGGCGAGGTTGTCGCCACTGGTCACGGAACATCGAGAAAGAGTGCCGAAGTGCAAGCCGCACAGTTGGCATGGAATGAGAAAAAACAATGAATGAAATTCCTGAAGTAGAGACGATGCGCAGTGTGCTCCAGCGCGACCTGGTTGGTCGCCGCGTCAAGCTCGCCACCGTAACGGTGGGAAAATTGGTGAAGCCCCACAAGAGCGCCAAAGAATTCCGCACGGCCATTGAAGGTCACGCCATTAAAGAAGCTCAACGCTTGGGGCGCAACTTGGTCTTTTTGCTCGACAATGGTCACCGCCTCGTGCTCAACGCTGGTTCGGGTCAGATCCTCATGGCCGCTACCGCCAAGGTCACCAAGCCGAAGTTCACTCAACTCGTTATTAGTTTCGACAAGGCGGGGGAGTTGCGCGTAGTTGACCCCAAGGGTGACGCTCGTGCATTTGTCGCTAAAGCCCCGGCCGAGGGTGAAGGCGCCGAAGTTTCAAAGTTTGCCCGACTCAGCGTGGGCGGTGATGGACTCGCGCTTCGCAAAGCCATCAATGAACTCGCCGATGTCGGAATTGACGCGATCGAAGACCAGATTGGTTGGGACCGCTTCGCCGCGGTGATGCGCTCGCGCACCACGCCACTCGTGGAGGTCTTGACCGACGAGCGGATCTTCGCTGGACTCGGCGATCTCTACGCCGACGAGATTCTCTTCTCAGCGGGACTTCACCCCAACCGCTCGGCGGAGGGGCTCACGACCATCGAAATTCGCCGTCTCCACCGGAGCTTCCTCGAAATTGTGGCCGACGCCATTAAGCACGAGGGAACGAGCTTCGAGGATGTCCCCTGGACCGACCCCTACGGCAAGAAGGGGAGTTACCAGAACTTTGTCCAGGTCTTTAAGCGCGAAGGGCTGCCCTGTTTCCAGTGCCGGGCCCCAATTAAGCGCGTCACCAGCAAGACCCACGACACCTTTTTTTGTGAGAAGTGCCAGGCCTAGCGCCGGCCTCTCTACTTGGTAGCGTCTTTCCGTGTTTCTGAAGCGATTATCCATGAAGGGCTTCAAGTCCTTCGCTGACGCCACCGTCCTCGAGCTCGAGCGCGGGGTTACGGCGGTCGTTGGGCCGAACGGTTCGGGTAAGTCCAATGTCGTCGACGCCGTTACCTGGGTACTCGGTGCTCAGAGTGCTAAGTCACTTCGTTCCGGGAAGATGGACGACGTCATCTTCATGGGTACCGCGACTCGGCCCGCACTTGGTCGTGCGGAAGTAGCACTCACTCTCGATAACTCCGATGGTCGCCTGGGCGTTGAGAATGCCGAAGTCACGATCTCGCGCACCTTGTTCCGTACCGGTGAATCCGAGTACGCAATTAACGGTACCGCTTGTCGTTTGCTCGACATCCAAGAACTCTTAAGCGACTCGGGTGTTGGTCGAAACCAGCACATGATTATTGGTCAAGGACAACTTGACTCGATTCTTAATTCGAATCCAGAAAACCGTCGCGCCGTCATCGAAGAGGCCGCGGGTGTGCTCAAGCACCGCCGTCGCAAAGAACGCGCTGAGCGTCGACTCGATCAAGCCAAAGAAAACCTCGACCGACTCGGCGACCTCATTCGAGAGGTTCGACGTCAAATGCGACCCCTCGAGCGCCAAGCTGCTTCAGCGCAGAGTTTTACTGAAGTTGATTCACAGCTTCGCTCCGCTCGTCACGCGCTCTACGCACAACGCCTTGATGTCTTTACTAATCGTCAAGCAGAGATTGAACGCGAACTCGGAAGCTCGACAGACACTGAGAGCAAGCTTCGCGCTGAAGTGGCCACTCTCGACGCCCAAGCAACGGCTGCGGCAGCGGAAATGGCTTCTCGTCGTGAAGAAACGCTTGCTTCTGCCCTGGGAACCCTTCAGGGTTTGTCTGAGCGTTCGCGTGGATTGGCGCAAGTTATCAACGAGCGCGAAAAGGCCCTTCGCCAGGCGCTCATTGCCTCGGCGGACGAAAACGTTATTGCCACCCTGGAAGCTGACGCTGCCAAACTGAAGGTCGACCTCGAAGAGCTCGCCATTGAAGAGCGCGAACTGGCCTCCATGCGCCAAGCGGTCGCAACCGCCGTCGGAGAATTCGAGGCGGCTCTCAAGGAATATGACGCCACCTACGCCAACCAATCTCTCGAAGGCGACGAAGTCGCCCTTTCGAGCATCCAGTCGCGTCTGGCCCTATTGGAGCGTTCGCTTCGGTCACTCAATGAACAGCAAGATCGAGCCAATGCTCGGTTGAACGAAACTCGCGAACGTCACGCCTTGGCGGTCAACGGCTTTTCTACCGCGCAAGCCGAACACGATCAAATCGGTTCTCGCCTAGAGGCTGCCGAACAAGAGGTGCGTACCGCTGAACTACACGCTGGTGAAGAAGAGCAAAAGCGTGAAGCCAGTGACCTGGCACTGCGTAGCGCCACCGAAGTCGCCGCTCGCACTCAAGCGCGCGCCGAGGCGCTCGCTCGAGCTTTAGATGAGTTCTCCGGTGCCGGTGGTCGAGCCATTATTGGCAACCTCGAAGGCGTCCTCGGTGCTTTCTTAGACCTGATTGATATCGACAATGGTTGGGAACGTGCTGTTGAGTCCGCCGCTGGCGCGAGTGTTGGCGCCATGGTCGTTGACGGCAAGCAGTCTGCTCGCAAAGCCCTCGAAGCGTTGCGTCGCGAAGGTGGCGCTGGTCTGATTCTTCCAATCAGCGAACACGAGATCCGAGTTAACTCCGCTCCAGCGGGCACCGTTTCCTTGCGCGAAAAAGTACGTGCTCGTGCGGGCTCTCCCGCACACGTAACTCGAGTTCTCGACGCGCTCTTTGCTCGTGCCTTTGTCGCTGACAACTGGGAAGCGGGAATTGAAGTCGCCCTGGCCAACCCCGAGATGGTCGTGGTCACCGCCGACGGAGACCGATTCTCTTCGGCTGGCTGGCGCGTGGCCTCTGGCCGTGCGGTGGTTACTCGTGGCACCGTTGAAGAGGCCGAACGTGCTGCTCGCGAGGGCGCCACTGAACTCACCCGAGTTTCCGAACAGCGTGAGCGTGTCGATGTCTCGGCCGCACAGGCCCGCCTACGCCTAACGAATTCGCAAAATGCCCTCAACGCAGCGCGCAGTGACTTTGAGCGGAACCAGTCCGCGCTCGAACGTCACCGTCTTACGAGCCACGAGTTGGGCGAGGCCATCGCCACTCTGGAGTCGGAGCTCGCCGATATCGCCAACCAGATTGCTCCAATGAAGCAAGAGTTGGAGACCCTTGGCCAACAACTTCCCGCACTTCAAGCGGCCGTCACCGACGCCAGCGCCCGTGCCCAGTTGGCTGAATCGGCCAAGCAGCAGGTCGAGCGCTTGCGCGAACAAGCAGTGGACCAGGCCACCGGCCTCTCGCGCCGCGAAGCGGAGTTTGGTGAGCGTCGACGCATTATTGAAACTCGCCGTGGGGAAATTGAAGCTCGTCTCGAGGGTCGCTCTACTGAGCGTGCGGAAGCGGCCAAGCGCCGTGAAGCAATTGAGTTTGACTTAGCCGCTCTGGCTCGACTGGCTCGCATGGTCGTTACCGCGACCGAAGAGATCCGAGTCGCTCAGGGCGCCATGGACTCGACCTACCGTGAACAACTCGAAGCCACGCGAGCATCGGCCGACAAACTCGAAGAGGTGCGTCGCTCACGTCACGCCGCTGAAATTCGCCTGAGCGAACTGTCTGACTCCAAGCGCAAGTTTGAGATCGAACAGGCTGAGTTGGTCGTTAAGATCGAGAACTTGCACGAAGCGATTCGTCGTGACCTCAACGTCGAGCCCGGTGCACTCAGCCGAGTCGAAGTTGAATTGCCCGAGGGAATCACCTTGGAGCAGCGTGTGGCTGAACTCGAAGCACGCATTACGTCACTCGGACCAATCAACCCCTTGGCTCTAGAAGAGCTGGCCGAACTCGAAGAGCGCTACACCGAACTTGACCGCCAGGTCAGTGACGTTCGTCACTCGGCCCAAGAACTCCGCGAGGTCATTCGTGCCCTCGACGATGAGATCATGCAGACTTTCACCTCGGCCTACGCCGATGTGAACAACCACTTCAGTGACATCATTGGGCGAGTATTCCCCGGTGGTCACGGTCGCTTGACCTTGACCGAACCGGAAGACCCGCTCAATACCGGTGTTGAAATTGAAGTTCGACCCATGGGCCGAAATGTAAGACGAATCTCCCTCTTGAGTGGTGGAGAGCGCTCCATGGCCGCCATGGCCTTCCTCTTCTCGGTCTTCCGTTCGCGCCCTTCTCCCTTCTACATGATGGACGAGGTCGAAGCCGCACTGGACGACGTGAACTTGCAGCGATTCATTGCGTTGGTCGACGAATTCCGCGATGAGGCACAGCTCGTTATCGTGACGCACCAAAAGCGCACGATGGAAGCGGCCGACGCACTCTATGGAGTGACGATGGTGCCTGGAGCTAGCTCCAAGGTTGTTTCGCAACGCGTGAAGAGAACTGTTGAAGAGAAGGAAAAGCCTGAAGAGAAGCTCATCACCGAGCGACCCTTCACCGCTAGCGCTGAGGACGCTCAATGACCTTTGTGATCATTGGCGTTATCGCGCTGCTTCTGATGGTTCTTCTGTTGCGCCGGCGCTCGCGAAAAAGTCGCGGAGCCCAATTCGCCCCACAACGTGAAGCAATGCCCACCTTGTTGGTAAAAGAGGTTGTGAGTCGTCCCAGTTTGGCCGACTTGGGTTCAAAGTTGGGAGCGAGCAGGGGGGTCTTTGATCGAATCCGCACCATTAGCGGTGCGCCCAACCCCGAAGTGCTCTCGGTCGTTGAAGAGGTTCTACTGCGTTCGGATGTGGGCGTAGCTCTCACGACAGAAATTCTTGAGAGTCTCGGTCAAATGTCCGCCGGCGAGACGGTACTGGACCACGTGCGAAAGGCACTGCTGGCGAATTTAAATCGCGATCGCTCAGTAAAAACTGTCGCTAAGGCGGACCACGTTCCAGTGTGGCTCTTCGTTGGCGTCAACGGGGTGGGAAAGACCACCACGATTGGCAAACTCGCTCAGCAACAACGCCAGGCGGGCAAGAGCGTGGTCTTGGCCGCGGGAGATACCTTTCGCGCCGCTGCGGCTGATCAATTGACGCAGTGGGCCGAACGCACCGGATCTGACATTGTTCGTGCGAGTGAGGGAGCTGATCCTGGGTCAGTTATTCACGACGCCATTGGTCGTGCCCACGCGCGCAAGTTCGATCTCGTTCTCGCCGACACCGCCGGACGTCGAGCCAACTCGACCAACCTTCTCGATGAACTTTCTAAGGTACGCCGAATCGCTGACCGCACACCGGGCGAGGTTGTTGAAACCTTCCTCGTTCTCGATGCCACGACCGGGCAAAATGCATTAAGCCAGGCCAAGGAGTTTTTGGCGAGTGCGGGAGTTACTGGCATTGTCTTGACCAAACTCGATGGAACAGCGCGAGGGGGCATTGTTATTGCCATTGAACGTGAACTCGGCATTCCGGTCAAGTTCATCGGAGTTGGCGAAGGGGCTGACGACCTTATGGTCTTTGAGCCCAGCGCCTTCGTGGACTCACTTCTCGGCGCCTAGGACTAACCTCGTTTCATGTTCGACGCACTCTCAGACCGCCTCGAAAAAATCTCATCGGGCCTTCGCTCACGGGGTCGACTCAGCGACGCTGACCTAGACGCCGCCCTCGGCGATGTGCGTCAAGCGTTGCTCGAAGCGGACGTAGAACTCTCGGTTGCTACCGCCTTCATCGCGGCCGTTCGAGAGCGGCTGCAGGGTGAGGCACTCTCGCAGTCACTCAGCCCAGGCCAACAGGTCATCAAGGCCGTTCACGAGCAACTCATTGAGGTTCTCGGTGGCGAGGCTCTCAAGGTCACCTACGCCTCGAAGCCACCGACGGTCATCCTCTTGGCCGGTCTCCAGGGTGCGGGTAAAACTACGACCGCCGCCAAGTTGGCCAATTGGTTCAAGCAACAGGGCCGTCAGCCCTATTTGATTGCGGCTGACTTGCAGCGTCCTGCCGCGGTTGAACAGCTCCGCGTTTTGGGTAAGTCCATTGGCGTGGATGTCTATTCCGACACCTCTAATCCCGTGGACGTGGCCAAGAAGGGTCTTAAAGAGGCCACGCGCATTGGTCGAGATGTCGTCATTATCGACACCGCGGGACGCCTCAGCATTGACCAAGAGTTGATGAACGAGGTCAAGAAGATCTCTAAGACCACCGAGCCGCACTACACCTTCTTGGTGATTGACTCGGTCACCGGTCAAGACGCGGTGCACACCGCCAAGGCCTTCCACGACACCTTGGCGTTGTCGGGAATCATCGTTACGAAACTTGACTACGACGCACGTGGTGGTGCGGTCCTTTCGGCCCGCGGTGTTGTGGGGCGACCCGTAGTCTTTGCCGCCACCGGTGAGAAGATCACTGACTTTGATCTCTTCTACCCAGACCGCATGGCCTCGCGAATTTTGGGTATGGGCGACGTCCTCACCCTGATTGAACAGGCGGAAAAGAATGTTGACCCCGCGGTAGCGGCTGAACAAGCGTCGCGCATGATGAGCGGTGAATTCACGCTCGATGACTTTATGGCGCAGCTCAATCAAATTCGCAAGATGGGTTCACTCGGGGGACTCATGAAGATGATGCCGGGCATGAGCAAAGAGATGCGAAACGCTGCGAGCAATGTAGATGAGGGCCAACTCACAAAAATCGAAGCAATCATCCAGTCCATGACGGTGAAGGAACGACAGAATCCGGTGATTATTGACGGTTCACGCCGTACGCGAATCGCCAAGGGCTCGGGATCTTCCGTTAACGCCGTTAACCAGCTGCTCAACCAATTCACCCAAATGAAGAAGATGATGAAGCAGATGGGCGGCGGCGCAATGCCCCAAGTGCCTGGAATGGGCAAACTCTCAGGGGCCATGGCTCGGGCCCAGATGGCGCGGGGAGCGGAAGTTCCAGCGGGTCTCGAGGCGCTCAGTGCGGGAATGCAGGCCGGCCAGCGGGCCAATCCACCCGCTGGGGGGCGAAACAACAAGAAAAAGAAGGGCGGGAGGGTGACCCCTCCCAAACAGCGCTAAACTCTTCAATTCAGGTATCTGGCCCGGTTCGAGACCGAACCGCCGGTATGAAGGGAATTTCGACGTGGCTGTAAAACTTCGCTTAGTGCGCATGGGCAAAAAGAAGCAACCTACCTATCGTGTAGTTGCTGCTGAAAGCCGCCGTGCACGTTCAGGCGCCTTCCTCGAGATCATTGGCACCTACGAGCCCCGTGGGCTGAGTGCTGCGAATCCCGAGACGGTCCTCAAGATTGACAACGACAAAGCAGTGGCTTGGTTGCGCAATGGCGCCCAACCTACTGAGCGCGTAGCCAAGATCTTGAAGACTAGCGGCGCACTAGACGCCTTTGAGGCGGCGAAGGCCGCCAAGTGAGCGAGGTAAACGACTACGTTGATGGCGACATCAACGCGGTTGATTCCTACCAAGACGAGGAAGTTTCCGCGGACACCGCGGTTACGACTCTCGAGTACATCGCTCAGTCACTCTGTGACGACAAGGACGCCGTTTCGGTTTCAACCTCAGCTCGTTCGGGCAAGGTTGTGCTTTCGCTCCAAGTTGGCGGCGATGACATGGGCCGCATTATTGGACGCCGTGGACGCACCGCTCAAGCCATCCGCGCGCTCGTAGCCGCAGCTGGCGCACGCGACGGGGTAACTACCTCAGTCGACATCGTCGACTAGTCATGACCGACGAGCGTCAAACGCTCGAAGTGGGTCGAATTGTTAAGGCTCACGGTTTAAAGGGTCAGGTCATTGTTGACCTGTGGACCGACCGTCTCGAACGACTCGACGCCGGCTCTGAGCTCTTGAGCGACAAGGGAACTCTCACGGTCGTCTCCAGTGCTGCACACCAGGACAAGTTCCTCGTTACTTTTAAAGAAATCACTGACCGCAACGGCTCTGAGCGTTGGCGGGGCACGGTGCTCTTGGCCACTCGCCTGGAAGATGACGACGCCATTTGGGTTGACGAGCTCTTTGGAGCGGTGGTGGTTGATCAAGACGGGATTGAACGGGGCCGGGTCACCCTGGTCGAAGAAATGCCCGCCAGTGACCTCATGGTCCTTGACTCAGGCTTTTTGGTGCCTCTGACCTTTGTCACCAACGTGGTCGCCAATGAGCGGGTCGAGATCGACGCACCCGAAGGTTTATTCGAATGACGATGCGTATTGATGTCTTGACGCTTTTCCCCGAAGCCATTGAAAACTACGCCACCACCTCTGTCCTAGGTCGGGCTCGCGAAAAGGGCATTTGGGACCTGCGGCTCCACGACTTTCGCGAATTCACCGATGACGTTCACCGCAGTGTCGATGACACCCCGTACGGCGGCGGCGCGGGCATGGTCCTGCGAGCCGACCCAATTCTTCGCACCCTCGAATCAGACCCGAGCATTCCGCGGCCCGTAATTGCTCTCACCCCATCGGGCGAGCCAATGAGCCACGCAATCGCTAAGGAGCTGAGTGCCACATCTGGCTTCACCCTTCTCTGTGGTCGTTACGAGGGCTTTGACCAGCGGGCCTTGGACCTTGGGGTGGACCGCGAAATCAGTGTCGGCGATTTCGTCCTCGCGGGTGGTGAACTTGCTGCCCTGTGTGTCATTGAGTCGGTCGTGCGCTTGTTGCCCGGCGCACTCGGTAATGACTCCTCGAGTGAGGAAGAGTCGTTCGCCGAAGGGCTCTTGGAATACCCTCATTTCACCAAGCCAGCCGAATACCGCGGAATAGACGTTCCCGAGGTCTTGCGTTCGGGGGACCACGCTCGGATCGCTCGATGGCGCCTGGCCCAGGCCATCCGCCTCACCCAGGCTCGGCGCCCCGATTTACTGGCTAAACGTGGGGGATTGACCCCCGCGGAGGAGCAAATTCTTGAGGAATTTCCCGCCTTGGAGCCAGAGGCCTAAAAGGGCTAAACTAAGTAACCCAGTGATCCGAAAGGGACCGCACCATGAATCCGACCGATCTAATTGACCGCGACTCACTCCGCGACGACATTCCTGCTTTCCGTACCGGTGACACCTTGAAGGTGCACGTACGCGTTGTTGAAGGTACCCGCGAGCGCGTCCAGTTGTTCCAGGGCGTCGTTATCCGCCGCCAGGGCTCAGGCCTCCAAGAGACCTTCACCGTCCGCAAGGTCAGCTTCGGTGTTGGCGTAGAGCGCACCTTCCCACTCCACACTCCAACCATTCAGAAGATTGAAGTTGAGAGCCGCGGAGATGTTCGTCGCGCCAAGTTGTACTACCTGCGCGACTTGCGCGGTAAGGCTGCGAAGATTAAAGAACTTCGCACCGACAACGCCTAATCGCCTTGGGCGAAGAGGAACTCGACGACTACGAGTCTACGCTCGAGCTTGCGCTCGTGCAGGAATACAAAGATGTCGCTTCGATGTTCCAATACGCGGTGGAAACGGATCGTCGTTTCTACCTAGCTAATGAAGTTGGGGTTGAGGTTCTCTCAAATTCCTCGCCAACTCTCGTCGAGATAACACTTCGCGATGCGTGGGTGTGGGACATGTACCGCACCGTTCGATTCGTGCCTTCCGTGCGCATCCTTACTTTCCGTGACGTCAACATTGAACGTCTCGAGAAGCCGACACCTACTCTGTAGTCATGTCGCTAAACATCTTTCGAGCCCCGCTCTCACACGTTGAGGCTTACGCCGAATTTGCTCAGCGCAACGTCAGTGTTTACGACTGCACTAATTACTCGGTCTTCGAAGCCTTGGCTTCACTTTCGGGCAAGACATCGGCTCCAATGGGTCTTTTTGTAGAACTCTCGGATTTCTACGGCGGCAACCTTGTAGCTCGCGATATCGCCAGTGTCTCGCAGGTGGTTCACATCGACAACGTGGTTATCGCCGCCCCCCGGTTCGCCAAGTCCCACGCCCAGGCCATTAGGCGACTTTTAACCGGCGAGATCGTGCGGATTAGAAATCGTGCGGTCCAACTCGACGGCGCCTTTTGTCGCCCCGCGCCGCCCCGAGCTATCAAGGTTTGGGTTCTGGAAGGGGAAGAGCTGACAAGTGGAAAACTGCACTATGAGCGCCAAGAAGGAAACGAAGGGTTCATCGAAAACGTTATGACCTTTAGTTGAACGGTCCAGGCGCGACATAACTAGCTGCCCTATCCACCTAAATGAAAGTGGTTTTCCGCCTCACTACTCTTCAAAATAAGTAGCAAGGAGTCGCTGAGACCGAGATTTGAGTGACTCCGTTGGGTAGAAGCGGTCGAAAATCACCTCAACTTCCCGTCTGGTCGTAATTTCACACGCTTTAATCAATAGATCAATGTCCTCGGCGTCACGGCCTCTTCCGGCGTGGAGTTTCATGGCCAGTAAAAGTTCGCACGATGCCACTTTGAGCGAAATACCACTCTTCTCGATGTAGGGGAGCCAGTCCTTCTCTGTGTCGAAGTGACTCGCAAACATATTCACGGCATTGTTGAGCCAGTCCAATGGCCAATTTCGATTACTCGCAACGACAGAAATTGCTTGTGTGAGAGCAGGTGACACTGCGAAGAGGGCATCAATGTCACGAGACAATACTTCACGTCCCGCCTGAATCATTACGGCAGCTCCACCAACGATATAAATGCTGGTTTGGGCGCCTAGTCTCACGAGCTCTTCAACGAGTTCAGACAATGCCTCAGTGACATCATCGGGAGAGAGAAGCGGGCTAGACACTTGCTAGATCGTCTTCGGAGATCCAAACACCATGGCGCGCTAGCGCTCTAGGCACTTCAGACTGAGCGTTGAATGGGGTCGCCTCCCAAACTTGCTCTAAGAAGCGATCTGAATCTTGGACCCATTCGGGCACGGGAAGGCGATCCTTCGTAAGATGATGCTCGACAATTCCCGCAAGTGCGGCGTCAAACCTTTGGTCTCCGCAAGGAGCTGGGGGACTGACACAAAGCGCTACCCGTATTGCTTTGGATGCGTTTGTTAGGTCATCGCTCACTCCAATGAGGGCCCGAAACGCCACGCGCTCGCTTGCTCTCTTGGACTGCAACTCGCGGTAGATTACGTCGGCCCAAATCGACACAGGCGAACTTGAGGTTGGAATCGCACACAATCGGTAGCCGGTGACTTCCAGCAGGCGCTCGAGTGAGCCAAGGCCGGGGTCGTGAGCCGACCGTTCTACATCAGCGACGAGAGAGCCACTGGTTTTGGCGTGGTCGGTGAGCGTACGTTGGCTCCACCCTCGGCTTCGTCGCGAACTCCTGAGGAGCTGGGCTGCACTTTTCGTCATTGATTACCCTCTTGCTATGGTATTTCATAGCATACTCAAATTGCTCACTTTCGACAACCATCCGGCAATTTCTCATATCTGAACCAGAAATTGGGATTGTTGACTAAGTTTTGAGTGATGAATATTGGTGCGCACGTAAAAGGTGGCGGAAACATGATTCCCGCCCTAGAAGCGGGAGCGGCCATTGGTGCTACTTCCATTCAGATTTTCAACCAGATCCCACGTCAGTGGCGTCTGATGAGTTACTCCGATGAGGTCATGGCGAACTTCCGCGAGGCCAACGCTAACCACCCAACGGTCAACGAAGTCTTCTGCCACGCGCAGTACTTAATCAATATGGGCACCCCGGACAAAGAGTTGTTGGCGAAGTCCATCGCTTCGCTCAGTCAGAACATCACCGTTGGTCGGGCGATGGGTGCTGCCGGAGTGGTTGTCCACACTGGATCGCACATGGGCGAGGGATTCGAAAAACAACTCAAGCAAGTTGCCCAAGGGTACGTAAAGGCCCTCGACAAGGCCAAGAAGGGGCCCGCCGGAGTGGCCGACTGCCCACTTTTGATTGAGAACACCGCCGGCGCCGGTGGAACAATTGGTCGCAGCTTCGAAGAGATTGGCGCAATCATTGACGCGACCGGTGGCGATGAGCGCATCGGAGTTTGCATCGACACCCAGCACCTCTGGGCGAGTGGCTTTGACTTCTCAAGCGTGGAGGGCGCGAACCGCTTGGTTAAGGAAATCGATAAGGCCATTGGTCTCAAGCGACTGAAGTGTTTCCACCTCAATGACTCGATTCCCGCACTCGGTGCGAATCGTGACCGACACGCCAACATTGACGAGGGCACCATTGGCGCCAAGGGCCTTTCGGCCCTCATGGGTCATCCAGCCATGCGCGACCTGCCAATGATTCTGGAGGTTCCCGGTGACGGCGATGGCCCTCGTGAAAGCGATGTGAAAGATGCCATCAAGACTTGGAAGAAGGGTCTTGGCATGTACGACAAGGCTCCCGCCAAGAAGCCGGCGCCGGCTAAAAAGACTGCAGTAAAGAAAACCCCAACTAAAAAGTAGGAATAATGTCCAAGTTCCGTATTGAATCCGACACGATGGGCACCATTGAGGTTCCCGCCAATCAGTACTGGGGAGCGCAGACACAGCGTTCGCTCCACCACTTTGCAATCAGCGACGAGACAATGCCCATCGCTCTCATTAGAGCTTTTGGTGTACTCAAGCAGGCTTCGGCTCAAGTGAATGCAGCGCTTGGAAAGCTGCCTGCCGAGAAGGCCGAACTCATTGAACGTGCCGCTCAAGAGGTCATTGACGACAAACTGCTCGCAGAATTTCCGTTACGAATTTGGCAGACCGGTTCGGGCACCCAGACCAACATGAACGTCAACGAGGTCATTTCTAACCGCGCCATTGAAATGGCTGGGGGAGAGATGGGTTCCAAGAAGCCCATTCACCCGAATGACGACGTAAATATGTCGCAGTCCTCGAATGACACCTTTCCAACCGCCATGCACATTGCGGCGGTGGTGGAGATTACCGATCGACTCATTCCAGCCGTCAAGCGTCTCCGTGACGCCCTTAATGCGAAGGCCGAGGCCTACGTTGATGTTGTCAAGATTGGCCGTACCCACTTGATGGACGCAACTCCGTTGACTCTCGGACAAGAGTTTTCGGGATATGTCGCGCAGCTAGACGCCGACCTTGACCGCTTACACCTGGTCTTGCCGGGGCTCTACGAATTAGCTGCCGGTGGCACCGCGGTCGGTACCGGTCTTAACACTCACCCTGAATTTGGGGAAAGGGTCGCAGCAGCTATTGCCTCGATTACCGGCAAGCCATTCGTCACTGCACCTAACAAGTTCGCAGCTCTGGCAGCTCACGATGCCCTGGTCTTCGCCCACGGTGCAATCAAGACCTTGGCGGCAAGTATGTTCAAAATCGCCGACGACTTGCGTTGGCTTGGCTCGGGTCCTCGGTCCGGCCTAGGAGAACTTCGCCTTCCCGAGAATGAGCCTGGCTCATCGATCATGCCGGGCAAGGTGAACCCCACACAAAGTGAAGCGGTCATTATGGTCGCAATTCAGGTCTATGGAAACGATGCGGCTGTTGCGATGGCCGGATCGCGTGGGAATCTAGAACTCAATGTCTGCAAGCCAGTATTGATTCACAACTTCTGTAATTCGATTGACTTGCTCACCGATGCTTGTGACCGGTTCCGCGAGTTCTGTGTTGAAGGACTTGAGCCCGACTACGAGCAGATTGAGCATCACCTCAACAACTCTTTGATGTTGGTGACGGCCCTGAATCCGCTTATCGGATACGACAAGGCTGCTCAGGTTGCCAAGAAAGCTCACAAGGAGCGCACAACCCTTAAAGAAGCTTGCTTGGCTCTAGGTTTTCTGACTTCAGAAGAGTTCGACACGGCGATTGTTCCCGCTGAAATGACTCACCCGTAGGAATTAGTTAACAGGTAGATCCCACAGGGCCATCCAGCGGCTGAGGTCTTTCTCCATGGGAATCTCTGTCTCAAGGAATGCCTTGATTCGCAGCTCGAGTTCGTTGTTTCGTTGTTCCTTGCCTGTTGGGGCGAAGGGGTACCAAGTTCCCTGCTTGAGTAGGTAGACCATCCGAATGTCACCCTCGCTCGGTGGCGTCTTGTCAACAAAGCCAAAGACTGCGCAGAGGAGACGTGGACCGAGGCCATTCTCGGTCAAGGTGGTGTTGGCCCCGTGAATGTGGGTCACCAAGCTCGAGAGATCCGGGTCTTTTATGACTAGCCACTTGAAGCCAAGGTCGTCGGTAGTGAGCGAAACGTCTTCGGAATTCAAATCGAAGTTAAGGAGACTCAAAATGTCAGCATCGGCGGTTATCGAATCGGCACCGGAACCGGCCTTAAACAAAAGGCCAGCTTGTCCGGAAGGAATCAGGTCTAAAGCCGTCTCGAGCGTGATCGCCGCCTGAGGCAGTGCGAAGAGATTGTCTAGCTTGGGCTGTACCTGTTTGGTGCGCCCCGCCAGTATGTCGCGTAAACCCACTTAGCCGTTTAGTTCACGCTCGAGCTTGTTAAGAGCATCGAGGCGAACTTGCAGTGATGGGTGAGTGGAGAACAAGGTTGCGCCCGTTCCACCAGCCAAAGCCGGAACGAAGAAGAAGGCATTGCCGTTCTCCGCCTTGCGAAGGTCAGTGCGAGGGATGCGACCCATGTCACCAGTAATTGTCACCAGCGCTGAAGCGAGAGCCGAAGGTTTTCCAATCAGGATTGCCCCGGAACGGTCAGCGGAGAGTTCGCGGTAGCGCGATAGGGCCATCGTCAAGATGAAGGCGATGAAGTAGATAACAATTGAAGCCAACCAAGCCACAATCTCGGCAACGCCAGAGTTGTTGTTGCGGTCGTTGCCACCGCCCGAGAACATTGCACCCCACATGGCCATGCGCGAGACGAGGCCAGCCAACATGCCAACGCCCGAGGCGATGGTCATGACCGCTACGTCACGGTGTGCCACGTGGCTGAGTTCGTGGGCGAGCACGGCTTCGAGTTGCTCGTCGTCCAGACGGCTCATGATTCCTCGGGTGGCACAAACTACGGCCGCCTTGGGGTTTCGGCCGGTAGCAAAGGCGTTGGGAATGTCCATCTCGGCAATGCCCACCTTGGGCTTGGGCATATCAGCCATTAAGCAGAGGCGGTCAACAATGGCGTGGAGACGGGGCTCTTCTTCGGGGCTGACCTCGTGAGCGCGCATTGAGAACATCGCAATGGGACCTGAGAAGTAGTACTGGGCGGCCAAGAGTATGGCGCCAAAGCCAATGACCATCGGCATCCCGACACCCATGCGAAGGGCAACGCCACCCAAAATTGCGTACAGCAATACCAGTCCGAGTCCCACGAGGAACATGCGGAAGGTGAGTCCGTGATCTACTTC
>Ga0214211_1000132_pt1 | contig 24054 bp, 10 predicted proteins | sample TroBogEpilimnion_3_FD_153049 | JGI IMG/M metagenome (GOLD analysis project Ga0214211, IMG submission 153049) | Freshwater microbial communities from Trout Bog Lake, WI - 11AUG2009 epilimnion | ecosystem: Environmental > Aquatic > Freshwater > Lake > Epilimnion/Euphotic zone | place: Trout Bog... | reverse complement strand
TCCAGCCTATCCAAGCCAGTCTAGTTTCGTCCTAGCTGGCACGCTGACAACGAGGAAATGTAAAAAAAAAATGCTTTCGTCGCTATTTAAGCATTCCTACGCTACCACTCGTTTGCAATTTATATGGCATATCATAAAAAACTATATCATCGTAACCATTCTACTGGAGCTTACACTGAATCACATCTGCAATACTACGGGATCCTTGACACTAGTCCTGACATGAGTATCGGCTTGAGGAGAGGAAATTCAATTATTGCATTCCTCTCTGGCTCTCATGAACAACTGGGTAAAAGATCTCTCATTCAGACACTCAAACCAGATATGATTCAGAAGATTTTGATAATGGCATTCACAGGAATCAAAACGAACCCCAGTGTTTCTATTAGCCTATGTAGGCACTTTGACACTTTCATGAAACATTCCCAAGCAACTGTTGGTAGATGCCTTGATTTTTTTCACAGATTCCAGTCTGACATGACTCTGGAGCATTTGGAAGTATGCGTCGAATCAATGAGAATTTTCTTTCGTACTTCTGAGGATGAAGGGCAGAATGTCATTGATAAAAAAAGGAAGGACATTGCTGATGCTGAGAGACAGGGAATCTTTTGGTTTATTGAAAAGGAAGAGATGTTGATCATTGAAGAGAAAAGGGAGGACATTGCTGACAATGAGAGAAAGGAAATCTTTCGGTGTCTTGACAAGGGAGAGATGTTGACCAAGAGGAGTGAATATGATAGATTGAAGTCCCTAATCTTCTTATTTGCCAATAAGTTTAAGATGTTGAGGGAACATTTTGATGCATGGAGCGTATTGTTATTGTTGAAGGAGCAATGTGGATGGAGGTTCATGAGGATATTTGTGAAGAGGACTTTGAATGCATGGAAGAAATTGGCAACAGTGCCTGAGAGTGATTCAGACTCAGACAGTATCGCTGAGGATGAAATTGAACAGTCCTTCAAAGTCAGCATCCCAACGTCTAACTACTATGCTTGTCTCTCCTAGGAGCACAGCAGTACCCAACTCGGATGCAGGCAGCCTATGCTTCAACTCATTTCTATCAGATGAATAAATGATTTAATTTTCAGTCACTGCCTTAAATCCTACCTAGTATCCTGATCCCTATTGAATATCCTAAACGACCCCCCCGTTGGCGCTGCCACAGCCTTGGCTATCAAGAATGAGAGGCGTCTCTCCATGGACTTGCACAGCTCCTCCTTTGGGATGGCCTCGTCCTTACTGGCAGACTCTAGAAAGTTGCTGGCCTCAAGGAGCGCGTCTAGGAAATTAGGGGGGTAACACGCCATTTGTACTATGTCTAATTTTTACACACTCTACTCTGTCACACAAGAGTCTTTTTTTAAATGGGGTTTTACTTTTCAATTCCAAACTTCAAACCCCACCATCCTGATTCCAGCCATAGCCACAGCAGTAACAGCCACAATGGCAACACAAATCACACAGCCCCAACCAACACAAATCACACAGCCCCAATCATCACAGCCCTCGTGCGGATCCCAGCCTTGAAGTCCTCCAGCATCTGTGCGCCACCATACGCTGCAAGCTTAGCCTGGAGCTTCTCGATATTCGTGATGAATATCGCAATGACATCCTGATTCTCCCCACCAACCTGGTCCATTGCATCGTAGAGCCCAAACAGAGCCATCTTAATATCCCTGATAGCGCGCTCCTTGTCAGGGGTCTTGTGGGCCATAAAGGTCACCCAGTATTTGTCAAGGGTAGCCTCAAACCCAGCAGTGAGCTCATGGGGTACCTCCTCAAAAGTGTGGTTGGCAGACTGAACAACAGAGTCACAGATCGCCCTGAACTCAGTGAGTATCTGATTGGACGACTCGATGAGAGCAGTCTCGATTTGGCCATTTGGGTTTGAAAATATATGTGCTGGGAAGCGCGTGATAAAATATGAGGAAAGGTAGATCCTGGTGAACTTTGGCTCGTTACGGAATGTTGTGACAGGTCCTGTAGGGTTGTGGCGATCATGCACCTTGTCACAGAGTACCTCCAGGCAGCATTTGGTTGCAACAAGCAGTGGAGTCATTCTCAACTTCAGATTAAGGCCCTCAAATGTCTCCCCCTCGATAGTCTGTATCTCAGATAGGTAGTTCTCCACAGCAACCATAACATGGTTCGGGACAACTGCAGTTGGGGCTGGAATGGTGTTTGGCATCGTGGCGTTTGGCAGTTTTGGCATAGAGCGCTTCATATATAGCCATTTTTTTAGTAAAAAAAGTAAGAAGAAAGTAAAAAAAAGTAAAAAAAAAGTAAAAAAAAAGTAAAAAAAAGTAAAAAAGTAAAAAAAGTAAAAAAAAGTAAAAAAAAGTTTAAAAAAAAGTAAAAAAAGTAAAAAAAGGTAAAAAAAAGTCTACATAAAAGAAACCAAGTCCACAGACATCAACCAAAATGGCACGCAAAAACCACCCTTCCGCTCAGAACAAAAATGTTGGAAAGAAGGCACCCAGGTTTGCTGGCAAGAGGACTCCGCAGCTGTATGCAGCTGTTGCAGGGCAGGAAGCTGAGGGCGTGGCATCCAACGCCATCCCAAAAATGAAGGCTCGCAAGGAAGGCATGAGCAATGAGGAATGGCAGAAAAAAATTGCCAAGGCTGCACAGAAGGCTAGCGGACTTCACATCAAGAAGCAGTACCGCTACCGCCCTGGCACTGTGGCGCTCCGTGAGATCCGTCAGTACCAAAAGTCTGGAGACACTCTTCTCCGCAAGATGCCCTTCCAGCGTCTTGTGAAGGATATTGCCCAGGACTTTATTTCAGACCTTCGCTTCCAAGCCAAGGCCATTCTGGCCCTCCAGGAAGCCTCAGAGGCCTACCTGGTTGGTCTCTTCCAAGACACCAACCTCTGTGCCATCCACGCCAAACGCGTGACCATCTTTCCCAAGGACATTCAGCTGGCCCGTCGGATCCGTGGCGAGCGTTCCTAAAGGTATTTTAAAAATATATTTATTCCTTTTTAACCTTGGTTTGGTTTGAATTTGGGGCCCAAAATTGAATTCCAACTGAATTTCATGTACTCGCAGGCCTTCATCGTCCCCCCAGTCTTCCATGACCATCTGTACTATCCAAGTCAAAAAGGCTGGTCCCTTTGGGCTGAACATGATCTGGACAACGCCTTCCTCCCCTTTCGAGGGTGCCATTTGGAATCCATTTGGCTGGATTGTTGTGAATGAATTCAGACTTGGTCTATAAATAGACTCTTTTGTGTCTTTGTGTATGATTTCCTTAAATTCATGGGGCTGCCTTTTGTTCGCGCTACATGTCAACGCTGACTATAATTATTATAAAGGGAGGGCAATTGTAAATTGTGTTCCAGCGCTTTATGTGGATGGTACCTATTACTGTTCAAATGAACATGAAGGTTGGGGTGGAGGGGGTGAGTATCATACCTCAGAGGCAGATTACCTATGCTGGAGAAACTTAAATGAGGAATGTCGCTGTGCTGACTGTGGACCAGCTGGGACGCAATGTCAGGAGAGGAGGTGTGACGACAGCGTAGGGGTTTTCGATAACAACGGTGTGTGCTCGCAGTACACCACCTACACCAACTGCTACTCTACCTATTCCACTTGTGATTCATGCCCTATTACACAGCAAAGAGTTGGCTGCGCTCGCACTAGCGCTGGCACGTGCCAGCCCTGCTTCTCCACGGGCGTCCCTCCTGCAGGCACTTTCTTTGTAAGCACCCCCAACAATGTATGCAAGACACAGCAGTGCACGCCAGTGGCTCCAGGGCAGTGGGTGAAGACTCCATGCTCTCCCACAGCCGATATGGTGCCAGGGGGCTGCGCGGAATACCCAGGGAAAGGGGCTGTGCCTGGCAACCAGCTATCTCTTAACAACGTACCAGGAAAGGACTTTTGGTACTGCCCTGGCAACGGGGTGATAAGCCTGCTCCCCTCCAACTCGCATCCGATAAACGGGTACAGTTCATACGCTTGCGACGACGGCTACTACCAGAACAGCGCAGGCCAGTGCAAGCAGTGCCTCCCAGGGTCCTGCTGCATGTACGGGCAGAGCTTCATATGCCCTGCTGGCTACTACAGCCAGGACAAGGGCAACTCGGTCTGCACCCTATGCACGACCTCCTGCCCTGTCAGCCAGCTGCCCGTCCTTTGCCAGCAGGGGAGCACCTTTGACCAGGGCTGCGTGCCGTGCGGCATGTGCGGGTACTCTGAGCAGTACGGCCATATATGCATGGAGGACTCGGCCCCGTTCAAATCGATGCCAGGGATTTGCACTCCAACAGCACCGAGTCCAACGCCTACCTCCCCCAGTGTGGCGGTATGCCAGTAAAGGTTCTAATCCTTCTTAGAAATGCAAATGTTTGCTCTTTCCTTGTCCGTGAAATATATAAGATATATAAGCATACAAAATAATATTTTGCCGGTATGCTCACCTCCATCACCTTTTGTCCTGCCTTGGCGGGGGGTCTCATCCTTTTTTTTATCCTAGAGCGGATGGTGTGCGCCATATTGGGACTCTTTAAGAGCCCAGAGTCCGTAGCTGACAGCCTCAAGCAGGCCACCAGCTCCGACTTCCTAGTGTACCTCCTTGAGACACTGTGCCACTTTCTGTTCAGCGGGCTGTACGCAGCTGTCAACCTGGCCTCGTCCCTGCTCAGCGTGCTCACATGGGCGTGTGTGGTGCTCATGATGGGCTCCGTGCTCTACGTCTGCTACGAGCAGTCCCCGTGGGTCTGGACCGATCTCATCAGGGCCTATAACGCCTTTTTTGGCCCCTTTTTTCAGAGCACGGTCATCCAGATCCTGAACCTCTTCAACATGGTCTTCAAGGGGCTTATCCCCTTGTGGAACAGCGTCTTCTTCTTCATCAGCAGGAGCCTGCAGGGCTACCTTCTCCCCGTGATGATCCAGGAGGCGTCGACCTTTGAGTCCCTTGGGGCGTCCCTCTTCGAGCTCGCCAAAACACTGTGCGTTTCGCTCTTCAGCTGGATGCAGTCTGTTGTGGTGGACTGCCCCCTGTCCCAGGGCGAGGCCTGCTTCGACACCTCTGGGCGCACCCTGGACCTTGTCACCCCCATGGCCAGCCTCAGGGACGCAGTCATCTCCTGCGTGGCGTTTGCGCACACGATCTGCACCCCAGTGGGCCCCATCGTGGACATCCTGACCTATCCGTTTATGGACCTCAATTTTGCTACAGGCGTGCACAGCCTGGTCAACGCTGTCCTCTACCTCTTCGTCCAATCCCCCGACGTCACTGTCATGCGCTGTGCTCGGTACGGGCAGGAGGCGTCGCTGATGTGCACCCCCGACCTTGAGCCCGTCTTCTCCTTCCTAGTTTCAGGGGTTGGCAGCCTGGGGATCATGGTGGACAACTGGCTGGACGTGGTCTACGTGGTCGTGCAAGGCGTGCTAGGATTTCCCACCCACTGCCAGACCTCCATGGCCCCACCCTTCCTCTACAACTCCACCCTGGGATCGTCCCTTTTCGGAGAGAACAGAACAGGCATAGTAGGGCTCACGGGCTGGCTGATGGCCGTCACGGACGGGTGGGTGGTCGCCTACTACGGGCGCGGAAGTATGCGCGTGTCCTCCTGGCCCTCCCCTGTCAATATCAGCTACGGCCTTGCAGCGGTAACATACGCCAGGTCCTCCAACCTGGATGTTACCCGCCTGTCCTCCTCTTCCTATGCCAGCAGCACAGCCATCCTGGGGTGCTCGTGCTCTAACGCAAACGGTCTAAAGGGGGGAAGCGGCCAGGGCAGCCAAGGCATGAACATCCAATGCACTATCCTCCCCTACGAGGGCCTGCTGGCCAATCAATCCACGAGTATCCAGGTGTTTTCCCAGCAGGCTGGCAACCTGGCCTGCTCGGATGTGGATATCATAGTCCAGTCCGTGCGCTGGCCTGCCACACGGTTCACATCAGCAACCACCACAGCCCCTGATTGCGCCCTCGCTTCATCGTGCAACCAGGTCGACGCCACCATATGGGTGATCCCCAGGGCAGGCTGCGGCCCCGAGAGCTCCACCTGCGCGTGCTTCCCCTTTTGCATGGCCTCCCGCCTGACAGCGTCCCAGGCCTCGCCTTTGGTATTGTACGGGGCGGAGGAGTGGCGGAACAAGGTGTACATGGTGAGGAGGGACTGCAACCTCCAGTCCAGCACCCCACAGCTGCAGGTCACCGTCACTGTGTCTGATGCTGCAGGGGCAGCCAGCTCTGGCGTCTCCTCAACCCAGCAGGGCGTGGGGTCGCCCCAGTATGTGGTGGGAGGGGCTGTATCCTGCACGGACAATCTGCTGGTGACAAGCCAGGTCAACAGATCCCTGCACCCCGCCTACGATGCACCCACCCCAGCGTTCCTAAGGGACCCTTTGGCCCCTTTTGTGATCACTGGAGATACCTTGTTCACCTCCATCAAGCACGGGGACGCCCAGTACACAGTGAGGATTGAGAGGCTGACAGGGGCCACAGGCACGGAGTACACCCTCTCCACAGTGTCCAACAATTTCCCCTCCAGCCCCCCACCCGACGTGCCCAGCGCCATCTTCAGCCAGTACCCCCACGACCACCTGACCACCCCCTATGCAAGACAGGCCACAACTGCTGTGAGCTCAAAGGGCTTTGTGTTCTACGCTGTCAACCCGGCCATGCAGGTGTATGAAGCCTACCTAAACTACTGCAGGAACAACCAGAAACTTCCGCAGTTTGGCCTGATAATGGAATCCAGCTTCAGCCCCATCCGCATCTGGAGGGTGGACGCCTACAGGAGGTGCGACGCCAGCGGGTGCGGGGCGAACCTCGTGAGCCAAGTCGACATTCCAGACGCCTTCTCCAACGGGACCTACGATAGCGGGGAGCTTAGCTACGACTGCACAAAGTCGTACAACGAGGCCATCGAGCAGCTGGAGTACATCAACGAGATCAACATTGCCGTCACGGTGAAGCGCACAGACGTCACTGCCTCCCTGGTCGAGTACCACACCTACTGGCTCAACGTGCAGACCATGCAGCTCAACCCCCCAGACCAGGGGCCTTGGCAGGATCAGGCCCAGGACATCACCACTGCCATGGGCGCATACACCCTCTGCCCTGCCATGCAGGTCCTGCCCGAACTGGGCTCCATGGTGGCAGGGCTGGTCAATGCAGCCATCCTCCTTGTCAAGACAGTGGTGGGCGTGGTGGTGTATTTCCCAGGCATCATAAGCCTCTGGTCGTCTGGGACCGTCTGCCCTCTGCACACAAGGGGGCACTCTGTCCTGCAGCAGTGCGGTAGCGAGGCCTTCCTATTGGACGACTTCTTTTCGTCCCTGCAGAGCTCCACCAACATCTTCTGGTCCAGCCTCACCATGCTCTCCTCTGCTATTGGCCGCACCACCAATACAGACGCCAGTGAGTTTGTGCAGAACGGCCTCAACGGGGTCGCCAGGTACGGGGCTGGATCCATAGACCTGTGGACAGCCTCCTTCAAGGTCCTGAGTGTCATGAAGGCAGGGCCCAGCACCTTGGTTGAGAGCATGCCCACCACTCTCCTCATGGGGGGGGCGCAAGGGGGACTCAAAATAGCGTCCAACACGCTGGGATGGGCGCGTTTTGGCTACACCAGCGTGGTCAAGATGTCCATGACCATCACGCAGAACGTGCTGCAGGGCCAGCGCCTGGACGCTAGCAGGGCCTGGCGCATCGTGGTCAACACGCTAGACGAGATGCGCGACGAGTACGAGAGTGACGTGGTGGACAACATGAGGCAGTCCTGCGCTGGGATCTCCCTCATGATGGGCCTGACAAATCCCTGGGCGGTCTTCGTCTACCAGCAGTGCATCGCTGCCAACACGATGCTCTCCTCTGGAGTGGACCTGACACTGAGCGTCTTCAACCTGGCGCCATTCACCCAGTGCATGTGCAGCGGCTCTGCCGGCCAGGTCTTTGGGGATTACGCTAGGGCCTACTGCGTCCCCCAGGCCTCCACCAGGCTGCGCCCTGTCCTCCTGCAGATGATCCAGGCCAGCAACGTGGTAGCATCAGGCCCTGGCTTCAACTCGGCCCAGCAGCTCTGCCATAACATGATATCCTATACAAAGTCCGAGATGGTGGCGTCCGTCCAGCCCTGGTTCAACGCCCAGTTTGCGAGCCTGGATGCCCTGGGCTCCTCCATAGACTACGCCATGAGCTGGCTGGACCCGAAGGCGGGGCAATGCCTCAACTACAACCAGGACCCCGACGTTGTTGTGATCATGCCCTACCCAGTGGACTACTTCCAGGCGTGCGGGAGCACCTCGCTCTGCCGCGCCAAGTGCGCTGGGGTGTGGGACGCCTTCGACAGCAGCCTCGCAGCGAGCAGCTCGCAGGCCTCATTCACGCAGACGGTCTCGGTGGACGTGGAGAGCCTGTTCTTCCCTTCCATGACGGTGGACAGCTTCAACCCCATGGACATCATGGCGGTGACGGAGCCCTCTGCCCAGATCTGCGCGAGGGTCTGTGGGGGCCAGAACAGCGGGGTGACCAATCCCTGCGTGGCGGTGGCGGGCGTGAGGGGAGGCGCTGTCCAGGTGTTCTACTACTGCATCCCAATGATGATGACGTCCAGCGTCTACAGGACGCGCGACTCCACCCTGGAGTGGACCTTCCCCACCAGCTCGGATTGGAGCGATAACCTTCTGCAGCTGCAGTTTGGCGACACGGACGGCCAGTACCTCGTGGCGCTGGCCAGCCCAGGGGGGCTGTACCTGGGGAACCGCCTGGTCAATCAAACCCTGGCCACTGTTGCAACTCAAGACCTGCAGATGGGATACACAGCGCTGCTCTTCACCAGCCTCCAGGTGTTTTGCATGCCCCCCTACGCTAGCATCCACCTGAACGTGCTCGTGCGGAGCCAGTCCTCGCAGATCTCGGGCAGGTCCCTGCACAGGAAGCTGGTGATCAGCACGGCAGCGTTTCCAGTCGAGATAAACTGGGTGAACGTCGAGCTAGGCAGCAGCCCGTTGACACTGTTCGCCCAGCTGAGCGGCTACTCCGCGTCCCAGGTCAGCGCCTTCAACCCAGCCAACTTCATCCTCATACCCCAGTCGGACGGGCTGCCCATGAACCTCTGGCAGCTGCAATGGGACACCAGCATCAGCAACGGGGTCGTCGAGTGGCAGCTGACCACGCTCTCCTCCACCCCACCTGGCATGGGCACCCTGATCTCAGGCGGGGGGATACTGTCACAGAACTGCTACATCGACTCGGAGGGCGCCTACATCGCGTTTGCAGGGGCCCCCTCCTCCTCCAGCACGTCCTGGCTCTCCCAGCTCCGGATCAATGGGGCATCCGCTGCGGCGTACTCGTCGCAGACAGTCCCCGTCCAGGTGTCGACCACCACCCAGTGCTCAGTAAACTCCTGCCTGGGCTGCCCGGACGGGGAGGTCCAGAGCCTCTGCGACGCAGTCCAGGCGTGCACAGTAATCAACTGCATAGGCACGCCCGTCAACATGCGGCGCGTCCTCTGCCAGCTGGGGCAGACCCTGGCGGACGAGTCCAGGCAGAACCTGGCCGTCCTCTTCGGCGGCTGGGTGGTGTTTGTGGACATGTTCATGGTCATGATGGACCTGTCCCTGCAGAAGGGTCTGACGGGCATCACCATCTCCTTCCCAGACGACAGCTTCTTCGGGTACGTGTGCACAGTCAAGGACAAGCAGGCGCATTTCATATCCATCTTCACCTCCGCCATAAACGACGTGGTGCAGATCAGCCACTCCGCCATGACCTACCTGGAGGGAGGCGCACACACCATCGACAGCAACTTCAACGCGCTGGTCACCATGCCCATCACCGCCCTCACCAGCTTCCTGTACCAGATTTTCCTGGGCCCCATCTACGTGCTCATAGTGACCCAGAAGATCATGATGTGCAACGTGGAGGGCGTTGTGGCCGTCTTCGACACAAACGGCTTCAGCATCTCCATTGGCGACGCGACCCTACAGGCCGCCTCCTCCTCCCTGGTGGGCCAATGCCTCACCCAGAATTTCGTCACCAGGAGCTCGAACCCAACGGACACCAGCAACGCCCAGTCCACAGCACAGATTGCCACACAGGTGGGCCAGTCGAGCGCGCTGGCCGTCCTCCCGTCGCTCACCTTTCGGAGCAGCTCGCTCAATTCTGTCATGCACGTCCTGGACGCCCAGATCTCGTACTTCATGGGGGTCCTCTCGGGCCTGTCGGATATGCTGGAGTCGGTGGACATGGCCCACTGCAAGATGCCAGACTACTTCCTCAACGATTCAGTGTTCTGCTCCTGCGGGGACAGCCCCTACTCGATCCAGAGGAGGGAGGAGGGCCTGGCAGAGATGGCCTTTTGGTGCACTGGGACCCTGTCGCTCCTGGACACCTCCAACAAGCCGTACGTAATCTACAACCCCTACACGTACGCCCAGCTGGTCGCCTACGCGTCTGGCGCCGACTCGTATCTTGCGTGCATGTCCAGCAAGACCTACCTGGCAGGCCAGACAAACTGCAACCCGCCTTCCGCGCCCCTCCTGCAGTCTCAGGGGGTGTCCGTCCTCACCGTCCTCACCGCCTGCAAAAATAACTACCTGAACATGCAGTGGGATAAGGGAGCACACATCCTGTTCAACCAGACCCTGTTCAGCCAGCTGGTGAGGGGAGTGGACTACCCCACACTTCCAGCCAGCACCCAAGAGGTGGGGGCTTGCCTGGCCAATCCAGCCCTGAGCCAGGGGTGCCAGGCAGCCTTCCTTGTGGATGCCCTAAATATGTACTTTATCTACAACAGCCTGGCCACAGCCACGCAGTCCCAGTTCGTGGATGCCTGCCAGGTATTCACAGGCCCAGCAGCCAACCCTAACCTGCCCCCTACACAGACCGGAATGTTCAGGGCCTGCCTGGACCAGTACGCAAACTCCAACTGCCAGATCTCCTCCAGCCTCTGGACGGCCCAGTCCAGCAACCCTGTCCCTGTGGCCCAGCAGCACGCAGTCCACTTCGTCGACGAGAGCGCTATGCAGGTGGCGGTCCAGGTCAAGTACGACGCAGCCCAGGCCCTGGTCAGCGAGGCCCTGTCCAAGCTAGTTGGCTACAATGATCCAAACGTGCAGACCGTCTTTTTCAGCCCTGAGGGGGATATCATGCACCAGATGATGGACTGTGTCTTCATGGGCCCGTACAACAAGGTGGACTACTGGGCCGGGGATAGCCAGGGGCACCTCAGCGTGCCCGTCTGGTACAGGGACGGCAACGGTACCTCCAGAGCAGTGGACCCTGAGAGCTGCGTGCACGCCAGCGCTGACAAGGCCCCCCCGTACTCGTGTGGCAGCCCGTCCAGGCAGGCTGTAATCAAGTACTTTTTCAGGAAGTACCTGGATAAGAACCAGGGGGCTGTGATGCGGGACATCGTAACCAGTCTGACCCAGGAGCTCGCCCAGGCCTGGAGCAACAACCTTACCTACCCCTGCCTCTGCGGAGATAACGTAACACACAATCTGACCTGCTGTCTGACGGACGGGAGCAACTGGCTTCCGCCTTCACTGGAGGTCGTGTACCAGACGGTCTCCGCTGACGTCATCCTGAGGTCGCTGACCTCGCAGATCCAGGACTTCTACAGGCACGCCCTGGAGGAGCCCGTCATATGGACCAACTACCTGGACGCAGCCACGCTGAAGTCCTACAACTGGACTGACCCGGTAGGCGCCTCCATCGTCATGAGGGAGGGGCTCTACAGGACCGACCAGCCTGTGATCCAGTACGACAGCAGCGAGGCGCGCTCCCCCATGATCACCACGTCCATCTGGCATCAGTGCCACGGGCTCCTGTCCCAGCTCTTCTTCACCATCCCCATGCAGGCAGGGGTTCCAAGGAACCTCCCCGACCTTAACGGGCTCGACGGTCTGGACGCCTTCGTTTCAGCAGCTGTGCACGAGGCGTACATGCACAGCCCGCTCTACAGGCATTACAACGTGTCCTACGTGCCCTCGGAATCCAGGCTTTGCCGAAACCGCCCTGTGAAGCAGCCCAAACCCTCCAGAGTGAACGTGAGTCAGTACAGGGCAGGGGGCGTCCTTCTGCTGGATACGTCCACCTGGCCCTCCCTCCCTGCCTACGGAACGGATGCCTTCCAGCTCTCCCAACGGCAGTGCTTCTGCGGCTGGGACGGGGATGGCGTAAACTGCTTCCCTCCAGCCGTCGTTTGCCAGACGCTCCCAGCCCTATGCCCATCCTTCCCCTTCGGCACCCCCCTGGACGGCATCATGGCCAAGTGGAGCAGCGCCTGGCCCTGCCCGCTCCTAGCCCTCTCCGACCACGCTGGCGTGATGGACTCAAGCGAGATGAACGACTGGCTCCTAGGGGTTCAGCGCAACTACACCATATCAGGGGGCGATCTCCTGAGGCGGGGGCGCAGCGGGCTGAGGGTGGGCAACCTTTTAAACCTTTCCCAAGGCACATACCCTGCGCGTAACCCTGGGGCAACGTCATGGACGGCCGACCACTCCCTGCCGTTCTGCGCGGATGATTACGAAACTGGCCCCCCGCTGCTGGACCCAGACACCCTCCTGAGGTCCTTTGTGACCCGCCTGTTTCCGGTGGCGCAAGGCATCTACGAGTCCAGCACCACCTCATACTGCCTGCGCTACGCTGTGGAGTACGCCCTGCTCTCAGCTCTGTCCCTTGCTATGAGTGGCGACCCAGGCCTAGGGGGGGCGTATGCAGCCCAGAGGCTCACGTCTGATAAGTGGAGAGTGCGGTGCGAGGGCCAGATCGCGCTGCTGGCCCTCTGCAAGGGACTTGACGCCTATCAGCCGCCCATAGACCCCGGTCACAGGACCTTTCCGTGTCCATTCTCAGTATCCCTGTCCAACAGCTACGGCGATGTCTACATGACGCCAGGATGCCTGGTGCAGTCAAGCGGGCTCTTCTACGACCCATGCAACTGCCCACAATTCACCTGCGGCCCCAGCAAGCCATACTTTAACCTGTTCATCCCCTCATGCCAGATCCCGTTCGACCCAAGGAGCATGGTCTCAGACAGCATCCCGCTAGGGGGGTGGACCGTCTCCCCGCTGGAGGTGTTTGACCAAGCAACCTTCACAGAGTCTATCCTTTCGGCTGGGGACACAGTCGGGAATCTACCCAGGGGAGGCGACTGGGCCACCGAGGAGGGCTTCCTCAATGTTACGGGCAGGCACTGCGATGTACTGGCGGACTGGTGGCCAACGGACCAGACGATCCCAGTGGGATACCACGCCACCATGCCGTGCTCCAGCGACCAGACGGGGTACAGGACGTTTGACTCCGCCTTTGCTGTCGAGAGGACCACAGTCCCAGGCGAATTCACAATGGTCAAGATGGTGTATCAGCACGACCTGACCAGGACGGCCTCCATCATTGACACCCAGCTGGGCGGAGGGGGTGTGTGCAGGGCCTCCAACATGGGTCAACTGATCCAGACCAACCAGATGCGCATATGCACCAGACAGGCAGGGCCTGACGCGCTGGACCCCTCCATTCCGTCCACGCCTGGGGTGGGCACTTTCGGGCCTGAGCAGTGCAGCACTGACAGCACCTCCGTCCCTTGGTTTGACGAGACCGGAATTCAGGACTCCTCCCTCCACTCGGTGGGGACGGTCCCCAACATGCCCTCTGCAACAGACACCACCTACCCTGCCTCCAAGTCGTTTGGAATAGGCACCATGTCCCAGATTCTAAACGACATACAAGCAGGGGGCAACGGCTGGGGGCAGGGGTGCTCGGACTGGGCCATCCAGACGTGCTCAACCAACTCCAACTGCCCCAATTCCTTCTTCTGCCTGCTCCCAGCGGGTGTGTGCATGAGCTCTGACTTTGCGCCCGCTGCCGCCTACCCAAGGTGCTACAGGCACATGGACTGCCCGTTGGGGTACATGTGCGACGGGACGGGCACCTGCGCCCAGGCCTACATAACCTATCTGAACAGCATCACAGCCCCCATAGAGGCATCCGTTTGGGCTGAAAGGTGCGACGAGACCAACTCGGACACCTACTACACGGACGGGGCCTCCCCGTGGGAGTATGTCCCGGATTGGCTGGTCGGGCATGGGATGTGCTCCAACAAGAACTGGTACTACTACAGCCTGGCGCTGATCAGCGTGGGCTCGTGCGGCTCATGCTCGAGCTCGTACTGCTCCTTCAACTCCAGAAAGTGCAGCCTGCCCTTCAACTCCTCCGTCTGGTGGCCGCAGAGCAGCACGATCCCCAAGCAGTTCCCCGTCCTCCCCACTGTGTGCGACAGGGACTACGAGCATCTCAGGGGTCCTAGCGGCCTCCAGATGGTAGGATGCTCCCCCAGCAGCGCTGTGCTCCAGAATCAGATCGTGGACAACTCAAACACCCCGTACCCCATCACGTACGCAGGCCTCTTCCGAAATTACAACTCGGACGGCACCTCCATAGCCAGGCTTCCGTACACAGGCGCCAACAGCACTGGCTTCCTTGGAATGAACACGTCTGCCCTTGCTGCGCCCAACACCATCATCAACTGCGACACGCTGCAGAATTGCTACGCGTACCCATTCACATCCAACGGGGCCCCTGTCCAGAGGACCTACAACAATTATCCCAGCGTGAATATCCCCTACAACCCAAACGACATCTTCAGGTGCGGGGTGGCAGCATACTACGACAGCAACCAGAAGCTCTGCATCTTGGACCAGAAGGTCCTGCCCCTCTACGCCGCCTTTTGCAATCCCAGGAGCACACAGGTCCTGGATACGTGCACCTGCACGAACGCTGCCAGCGACGAGGTTGGTTGCTACCCTGTGGTGAACAGGGCCCAAGCCCTGGGCATCTGCAGCAACATCCAGGCGTCCTACACCTCAGATCACGCCACCATCAAGGCCAACAACGAAAACCTCCAGGCCCTGTTCGGCGTGTTCCAGCAGAGCGATGCTTCCCTGGCTGCCCACGTATCTGGCACTGACTGCTTCAACAGCCTCTACTTGTCCATGCAGCCCAACAGGTACAACGGCTCGGTGGCGGCGGTCTACTACCCCTTCATGTTTGCCCTCTACGAGATCCCCTTGGCCTGGATATACCAGTGCACGTACCTGGCGGGCGTGGAGGTGAATCCGTCCGCCACCACCATACAGTGCGTGCCTTACTCCCAGAGCCAGACCCTGGCCACTGTCCTGGGCCAGCCGCCAAGCCAGCCCTTGGACTCCACGAGGCTCTTCGCTGGATACAGGCGCTCTGACATCGTTAGCGCCATCAGGGCGTACTCTGTCTGGGTGAACAGGTCCATCCCAGCCGTCGCCAGCGTGCCCGAATACAGCGCGATCTGCAGCCTCTGGGGCGTGGACTGCGACATGGTGCCTTACTGCGCCAACAGCCAGGTCTGGGCCTCCAAGGCCAGCCTGGGCACGCTTGGGCGGCAGCTCCTGGCGGCCCTGTACGATACGGTCTGCGCAGTGGACGCACAGGCTGCCGTCCTCGACGCATTGGGTCTCAGCTACCTACAGGCCATAGGCAAGTTCACCACTCTGCAGGGGTACTCCAAGGTGCAGAACGGTCTCCCATCCATTCCCAGCCTACTGAACAGCATCCTGCAACAGTGCATCACGCTCGACTACAGCCCAGGGGTGAGGTGGCCCCTCAAGCTCTCGTACCCACAAGACATGGCCCTGCGAGCCTGCTTCCAGAAGTACAAGCTAGAGATCCTCAACACGCTGACCCTCGAATACGCCGACTACTCCTTGTACAGCGACATGGATTCAGCCTACGCCCCCCCTAAGAACGTGGGGGCCCTCACAAGGAACACCGTCGCCCTGGGGACCCAGGCCTGCGTCTTCAACGACCTCTTGGAGGAGTACACCTACTTCAACGTGCCCACCACTCTGATGAGCTCAAATTCCCCCTGCTCCACGCAGACCTGGCAGCCGGGGGCTGGGGGGTCAGGGCTCATGTGCGGACTCGCTCCCTGCCACACCTATCCCCTCGTGTACCAGACAGGTCCCCAGGCCTGTGGGTACCCTACGCAGGACGATTACCAGTCCCTGAGCAGCCTACTCGACCGGGTTTGGGCCAGCCTTCAGAGCGGATTCATCTCCAACCTCCTGAAGTACGGGGCCCCGAATGTAACGCTATACGAGTTCGACCTTTTCAGGTACAACAACGCCTACTTCCCTGGCTGGGGCTACGACGTCACCCCTATCCAGTCCTACATGAGCAACATCAACCCGGACACAACCAAGGAAATCATGTGCACAATCACGGACGCGGTGGTCGATTTCACCACCTGCAACGACCCCAACTACGCAGCCCTCAAGGCCTTCACTGCCAGCCTGAGGCAGCGGGCAGCCCCCTTGGTCCCCAGCGGGAAGCAGCTGAACTGGAAGGCCTCGTCCGCGTTCCTGGCCAGGGGAGGCGTGTTTGCATTTGCAAACTCCGAGAGACGGTGGGACCAGGTCCTCCTGGGCTCCATCTTCAACGACACAGCGCGCTGCGGAATCGGGGAGCTCATGTCCAACAGGGTTTGCCTCGAAAGTGGCACAGGGGCGGCAGCCAGCAGCGTCAGGCCATGGGTCCCCTGGATGAGCGGCCAGTGGAACCCGTACGACACGTGCGACGTGCAGCAGGCGAGCGGGCTCAGCGATGGCCAGGAGGTGATCTGGCCCTTCGACACCCTCGCCTGCCCCCACTGCCCCGACCTGCAGGGGCAGTACAGGACCTCCTACATGTTCCCGTACAGCGCATCGTCCTGCTCGTCCCGCCAGAAGCAGCACGCCACTTACCAGGACGTGATGACCAACGCCCCCACCAACCTGTGCTACGTGGAGCTCAACAACCAGGACAGCATCTGCCTGAACCCCCAGGGGATGGTGGGAGGGGGAAGGGGACAGTCCGTCCTCAACCATCCGACCGTGCCTCACCTGTACGGGATCAACAACGTCACAAGCTGGCCACAGCCTGGCGGGATCTATCCGAGGGGCAACAATCCCCTGTTTGGTGGACAGATATCCTCCTCTGACTACGGGGTGCTCAACATCCCAGGGGATGAGATAGGCGCGGTGGGAATCGGCCTGGAGGTCGTGCCAGTGACTGGAGGACTGCCTTACATGTACGTCTCAAAGACCCCCCTCCAGGCACAGGCAGGGTACATGCCCGACTGGGAATCAATGGAATCAAAGGACTGGATCCCAGGCCTGCAGGCTGCCTTCCAGGCTGAGGATGCGCTGCACGCTGTCGAGCAGGCCAACAGGGGCAGCTGGGCCTGGGACTGCCCCGTCAGGAGGATGGCCTTTTACAGCGGCTCGATCCCTGGCAGCGACTTTGCGCCGTCCATCCCCAGTCCTGGAAGGGCGAGGCTGATATTCAACAGCATCACGGGCGGGCTCTCCTCCCATCCTACGCAAGTGCTCCAGCGCAACAGCTCCTCCCTGGGGGGTTACACCACCAGCAACGGCTTCTGCTACTGCCCCACCAGCCAGCAGTCCATCCAGGGGCAATGCCAGATCCAGATATCCGATGTGTCCCATAACTGCTCGCTGGCCAGGACCATCCAGGCCCTCCAGGGCCAGTGGGTGCAGAGCGTGGCCTTCACCCCTCAGGCCCAGGACGGCACAGCCTCCCCGTGCACGATGCAGTTCGACTGGCCCTACCTGGACGGGCAGCTCAGGGATGGGACCACCATCAAGGGGCAGTACGCCCAGGGCTCCGACACTGTGGGGAGGAAATGCCATCTCCTGGATCGGCTGAGGCCGTTCCAGTACAGGTACAAGCCGGGCGCTCCACCCGCCCCAGTGCCAGGGTCCTCCACATTGGACCAAGGAGGGGTCTGCCACACGGGGAGGGCTGCCACCCTAACTCCAGCGACTGTCGCCAAAATCCTCACTACGCGCTGTGTCAAGCAATCGGAGACTACCACATCCATCACAGTGTCGTGCGAGGACGGGACCAGCCAGACGCTCAGCAAGGAGCAGTCGACGCCCCTGGACCAGATGGTGTCGGCCGTGCAGACCCAGCGGACGATGTGCTCCAAGTGCTCCCCACCCCCAACTTTTGTCAACTCCAACGGCAGGACCATCCCAGCAGAATCTAGCTTCGGCATACCGTTCCGCTTCTCCTCCTCCAGGGCGGTGGCAGCTGACCTGATGGCCATGCTGTGCTCGGGGACCCCAAACTGCTCCTCCCTCATCAATCAGTCGGCGTGGAACGAGGACTTCATGGGGACCCTCCTCAGGTCGCCCCAGGATCTCTTTGTCAATCAGACCCAAAATCAGGCCCAAGGGCCAATGCCCAGCCCATCCACAGCAAAACCCCAACAGTGGCCCAGCAACTGGGTCTTTTGCAACACCACGGCCGAACTCCAAACGGGCGATTGCCAGGGCAGCATACTCGAGGCGGACTGGCGCCAGGACCGCTTCCAGTCATGCTACAAGGAGATCAGGGCCCTCACCAGGAACACCCCCAACGTCATGTCCACGGTGGACGTGTGCCTGATCAACTCGGACCTGGACAACCTGTGCACGGCCGTCAGCCAGGCGCAGGCCTTAGTGAGGGAGGCCAACTGCCTGGCCAGCGGGTCCTCCAGCTGCGCCCTCAAGCCCTTCCTGTACCAGCCCTCCATGTGGGACGTGAGCAACCAGGAGTTTGTGCACGGCACTGTATCCAGCTTCTACACGCGCATAGCCCCTGGCGCCTGCCCCAGCCATCTCAGCGCCATCATAGCAAACAACGAGGCCGTACTCAACCGGTGCGCAGCCACCCCCGTGATGGCCATGTACATCGCCCTCCAGGCCTGCAGGGACGTGGTGGACACCATGGCCCTGGTGCTCTTCTACGCCATCAACATCCTAGTCGACGCGCTGTCGATGGCCCACTCTGGCAACAAGGCAGTGCTGGAGGCCCAGATCGTCTACTACTGGCAGAGCATGATCAAGGCGATCCAAGACCTCATGGGGGTGCTCAGCAACCTCATGTTCGACATGCTCTTCCATATGGGCAGCGTGGGGACGAAGATCTACACCTTCCTGCAGAACACGTGCGGCTACGCAAACACAGCGTACAGGTACTGGCTGGAGGTCTGGTGCGGTATCGCCATCGACCTGGCCCCATCCCTTTTGGGGGGCATCAGGCAGATCGCCCAGATGTGCCAGACGGGGTTCACAGTGGTCAACGCAGCCATGGACGCGATATTCACCACAGTGGGGATGGACGCCCTGTCGAAACTGGAGAGCATGGGGTTCGTAAAGGGCTTCCAGTACGCACTCAGCAACGACCAGAGCCGCAGCAAGCAGGACAACATGGACAGCGCAAAGCAGTCCAAAAAGGAGGGGCTGTCCGCAGACAAGGCAGAGACAAAAAACAAAAAGAAAAATGCAGCCATGGCAGCGGGGGCAGTGGGAGGAGGGCTGGCGTCGACCCTGGAGGGGGTGGCGGAAATGGCAGCCTCCGTAGCGATAGCCAGCAACCCGGAGCTCGGGCTGATCACAGGCATCGCCTCGGCCATCGTGCAGAGCCAGGAAAACGCAGCGCTCATGTCCCTCTACCCTGATAACTGGACCCTCTTTAATTTCCAGGACGTCTTCATAGCAATCGACACGATGGAGATGTACATCACCAGCGACACCACCTGCCTTAACTACCAGATGCAAAACATCACCCATATCCTCAACTGCACCTTCCCCTCCCTGGTTGGATCCTACGACCAGAGCGGCGCCATGATGGTCGCCACGCGCTGCTGGGCGGATTCCCAGCGGGATGTGGGCTCAAGCAACCTCCTGTCATGCACGGAGTCAGACACCTGCTACAGCGGAGTGGGCATGTCCAACCCCATCGTCTGCGGGGCTTGCCCTGACGTCAACCCGGGCTTCAGCGTCTTCGGCTGCAGTAGCCTGACCAAAATGTGCACCTGCAACACCCCCACCACTCAGTCCACTAGGTGCACCAGCAACGACCAGTGCTACTTCGCGACTACCACCTGCCAGCTCTTCACGGGCCTGGACTCAATGTCATACGGGAACCAGCCATGCACCGCCTGCACAAAGCAGGTCCAGTGCATAGTGACTGACAGCACTGGGGTCGGCACGTGCGGCTGTGTCTTCCAGAACCAGCCCATCCAGCAGTGCAGCCAGCTCCCTGGGCAGCCAGTCCCCATAACCTCCCCCAACAGCATGTGCGGGTACCTGGTGGGCTCTGACAAGTCCCAGCAGGTGACTGCCCTCAACTGGGACTCGCTCTCGCTGGCCAGGTGCATCTACCTCAACCCTGCCTACATTTACTGCGCCCAGGTGTACCAGGGCTCCAATCAGGGCTCCAATCAGGGCTCCAATCAGGGCTCCAGTGCCCTCACCATGGCGGTGGGCCTAGGTATGGCCCCGCTCAGCTCCTCCTTCGGCAGGAGACTCCTGGGCAACCCCTCAAAGCCAGAGTTCCAGGTCCACAGCGCACAGTCCGAGTACTACCTGCCAGACGAGGGGCACGGTATTCTCCTGGAGGACTGGAACGGGACGGCGGAGCCCTGCAGCTCGCTGGCGCACCTGTACCAGCAGTCCCACGGCTCCCCCGCCCTGGGCCCAACAGACACCCTGCAGCTCCACTCCTGTGCTTACTGGAGGACGGTGGGGCGCAGGACCATCCAGCAATACAACCTCACCTCGCTCAAGGGGAGGGACGGGTTTCTGCTGTCCACGGATGACTTTGCAGCAGCGCTGGCCCAGAAATGGGTGCTGGTGCAGCTGCTCAGAAACCCGGAAGCCATGCTCTTCGCCGCAGCCCACTCGCCATTCATCAAGCCCTTATACGCAGCCGTGCTCTCCCTCCGATCCATGTCCCTCGATCTGGGGGGAAGATTCCAGGTCACACGAAACTGGAGCCACGCATTCCCTAGCAGCCGGCCGGGCACGGCTCATCAGGGCGGGGCTGAGCATGCACAGCAGGCAGAGGACGAAGAGCAGGATGAAGAGGGTGCACTGGAGGAGCATAGACATCACCACCATGGCAGGCGGCTGTTGAACTCGCAGGACTCAAATACGAACCCTAACACCAACATCCAGTTTGCCAACACTTGGCTGGTAGGGCCCTTCAGCTGGCCCCCGCCGTTCCTTACACAGATAGCGTCCTCCCAGTGCGACGTGGCCACAGCCCTCCTCAACATCCTGCACGACCTGCTCTCCGTTTTGACCCGCTATTTCGGCAGCACCTACGTTAAAGCCCCTACCCCGCCAAGGGGGCTCTGGGATAACCTCCCGAACTTTACCTGCTACGCAAACCAGCCAACTGAGCCAAGTGTGGACACAGGCACAGAGGACTCGTGGATAGCCTCTGCATACCACACCCTCTGGAGCCTTGTGGGGTTCCAGGCAGGGTACGTAAGGCAGTTTTTCAGCGACAACTCCGAAACCAACATCTTCACAGTAACTACCTCGCTCCTCAAGTGCGACTTTGAGGCCGTGACCTTTTGCACCAAGCACAGGAAGGACCTGCTCGCCTCAGCGATCCTGCTGTTCCTCTTCTACATCATAGTGGCCTACGTTTCAGGGCTGATCGGCATGCCCATCCTGGGCACAGCCCTAATGCTCGTAGGGTTCATACCCTTTTTACTTTGGTACTCGTATGGCATGGCCCTCACGTGCGCCCCCATGCTCCCCACCTGCCTCATGGATGATGTGGTCTACACCCTCAACCAGCTCTTCCCCTATCAGATCGCCATCCCCCTTGAGCTGCAGGTGTCCCCTGATTGCCTGGCAGACCCAGCGCAGACACGCTGCCTGGTCCCTTGCTCCACCCCGCCCATGGCCTTCCTGGGATGGAGGGACACCCTAGCCTACGGGGCTTGCTACACCAGCATTGGGTTATGCAGGAACTCGGCTGGAATCATCGGGAGCTGGGACGCTCTGTCCGATGCCATGCTGACGCGCGCTGCGCAGATCGAGGCGGGCGAGTCCCTCCCCGCCTGCACCTTTTGCTTCTGGGTGACCCTGGTTAAGCTGATCCCCTTGGTGGTGGTGGTGGCGATTGGCATGGCCTTCGGGTCCTTCCTAGTTTACATCCCCTGCATGCTCCTGCCTAAGCTGCTCTCCCTTGTGGCCAAGGCGGCTATGCTAGTTGATTGAAGTGTTTGACTTGGTTGACCATGCTATAGTCTAGTAAACAAAAACACATAATAAGGTATTCAATAAAAAAACTCAAATGCTTTCACAATGCTCAGGCCAGGCGTGAATTGTCCGCCATCAAGGGTATGGATAAGCCAAAACTGAGAGGATGTTAGGATGGGACCCAGCAGGTAAAGCAGTGGAAAGGTAGTCTGTGATGCTGTGAATGGGCTGTGGTTTGCCACCCCTTGCCCTGGCATCCTCTAAGCTGAAGAAGTGGTATCCACTCAGAACCCGTGCTATTTCCAAAGATCTCTCCTTTGAATGATGTCGCCAGACCACTGTGGGAATTGACTTCAGGTGTGCTGTAGACCCTCTTAGAGCATCAAGTTCACACCCCTGACATGTTAATAGCAAGAGTTCTATGCTCTGCTCTGCCACTGTCTCGTCTATAGTAACAACACTGACCTTTGCTCTCACTCGACCACCACCCCTCATTGTTGCTGCTAGGTTACCAGGCTCGCTTTCAATCCATTTCCCAACAGGGTCACTCTGGGATCCAACCAACCCCCAGATGATGGTGAGATTCTGTTGTAGTTTATTCATGCACCTACTTGCCTTTAACAACTCAATATTTGGCGGTAGTGGGTCAAACGCATACACCGTCATGCCTCTAGTCGCTGCATAAAGACTCACCATTCCTACTGCACTCCCTACTTCTACCAGCACGTCACCCTTTCCACACTTAGCAAATTTGAACTCACAAATGGAGTGAAGCTCATCAACGCTGGGGTAAGTGCCCTTGGGTCCAAAGAGCCCCTGCTTGATGCCCTTTGAAATTACCTGGTCCAATTCTGGAGCGTGTAATGCTATATCAAATTCGTATGCCACTCCATTTAGCGCTGTGTATCTCATCAACATGGTGTTTTCCTTACCTTTATTGCAACTCAAATCCCTTTCCTTTACCATGTGACGTGGATTGTTGTTTTCTACCACATGATGTGCTGTATTGAAAAAAGTCAGTATCCAAACGACAATCATGCAGGAATAAGCTATCCGCTGTCTAGATGTCATGTACAAAAATTGAACTTAAAACTGTTTAATATACACTCCAACTGCTTTAGCGTTAGTTAACCATAGCATAAGCTGCTCTCCTTGTGGCCAAGGCAAAACAGTCAATCCAAAAAGCCATGTACAACACAGCTCCTAAGCCTCTGCTCAAGGACCTGGTTGGCATTCCTCGACGCACACACAAAGGCCATGCACTCGTACAGCTGGGACGGACTGACGGTCCTGCTGTTCACGGCCGCCAAGCTCTCAAGCAGTCCGCGATTCGGGTCAAGGCAGGACCTTAAAATCAACACAACTGCCTGGGCACAGAACAGGGCGGGGGAGTTGAACAGGTCCTGCTCCACTGGGTTCCTTAATGGAACCTGGCTCAAAATCATGTCCTGGGTGTTGTAGGGGATCCTGCTCTTGACACAGGCCTCACACGACGCCACCACTCGCCTCAGCTCCTCCTCGCTCACAGCGACCATCAAAAAGTCATGCGTTAGGTCGCTAAAGTCCCCTGTGGTCATGGAAAAGCTGCTGTCCATATGGGCAGAGTAGACCGTGTGCGTGTTGTTCCTTTTTATGACTATGTCAGTGTGGACGTACGGGCCCGCAAGGGTCTTCACGATCTGCTTGATGAACGAGTCTGCTGATTTTTGGAATGCAATATACAGCGCCATCTTTTGTTTTAAACTGCCGGCTTAAATAATTTTGGGGTAAAACTTGGACCATAGTATGGTTGGGTAAATGCTACACTTAACACAAGTAATATCTGGCCAGTGTAAACAGGCTAGTTAAAAAAGATTCTAATCAGACAGAACCAGCCAGCCGTATAATAACCAAAAAAAAATGTTGAAAGCAATGTCAAAAACAATGCACCCCCAGCATGTCATGCTCCTCACAGAGCAGCAATCCGGCATGCGGTTCTGCAAGGCATGCAACAAGCTCCTC
>Ga0214211_1000106_pt1 | contig 29045 bp, 24 predicted proteins | sample TroBogEpilimnion_3_FD_153049 | JGI IMG/M metagenome (GOLD analysis project Ga0214211, IMG submission 153049) | Freshwater microbial communities from Trout Bog Lake, WI - 11AUG2009 epilimnion | ecosystem: Environmental > Aquatic > Freshwater > Lake > Epilimnion/Euphotic zone | place: Trout Bog... | reverse complement strand
AAATACCTGCTTATAGGAGCGAGTGGACACGACGTACAGGCTGACAGAGCCAGCAGCACTTGCAAAGTCGAACATAGTGATGGCATCCAGGATGCTTTCCTCCCCACTGGGGGCGTTGGAGTACTTGAGCAGGTCCCTTTCGCCCACATCCACGCACTGCACGCCAGGGAAGAGCTCCCCCCCATTGGGGCCCACCACACGGTAGTAGCCAGGACACACTGGGATGGAGGAGATGTAGGAGCCAGCAGCAGGCTTGGCGAAGAAGGCCACGTTGCTCACCTCCAGGTTGCTCTGGATGAACGGGTTGGTCTTGGCCCTCTCCTCAGAGATGGACTTGGCACTGTCCTCCGTGCTGGGCAGCATGTGCAGGGTCTCCCCCAGGTAGGAGTAGAGGGAGATGGACTTCCTGAGCGAGATCCTGTGGAGCCTGAGCCCGTAGCCTCCCTCCGTCTGGTTGTTGGAGATCATGATCTGGGGGAAAGGGTTAGATTGGGCTAAAACACGTCTAATATTAGCATGGTTTGTATCATGATCTAGGGGAAAGGATTGGACAGGGCTAAAACAAATGGAAATTGATTTGTTAGTACCTGGACCTCCAGAATCGAGAAGGGCTGGATCAGCTCCACTTCCTGGGGGAAGATGAAGTTCTGCACAGCCTGGCCGTTCCTGCTCGACTCCCTGGCCTCGTACATGAAGCTCTGGACGAAAAAGGAGATGACCTGGCCAATGTGCAGCTGGGACTGGACAGTGTCATCCCTCTCATCCCTGTCAAAGTTGCTCTTGGCCTTCTTGAAGGAGTAGAGGTTCACTCCCTGGGTCTTGTTCTCTGCATCCCTGATCACCTCAAACAGGGGCTTGGCATTGGGGTCTTTTGAGGTCTTCTTGCCATTGATAGGGCGCTTGTGGGGCGCCATGGCCCAGCCTGGGATGGCATCCAGTATGGTGAGCGTGAAGCGCGTCTTCCCCATGGCTTGGAACTCCCTTGCTGAACAGGGGATGGGCGTGTTGTTGATGCAGGTCAGAGAGATCCCCTGGCTCCCACTGGACAGGCCAGTGAAGGCCTTGGCTGAACGAGGGTAGCTCCAATCAGTAACAATGGACATTTGGATGGGTTTGGTTTGGTTTGAACTGCTTGGCTTATATTAGCGTTTTTTTTAATTCAAACCAAACCGATTTTTTTTTAAGTTTTTTTTTATTTGAATCAAACTGGGGTTGACTAGTCTAGTTAGTGAGTGCTTGTTATGTACCTACTATGTTCATTAAAAAGGTGGCATGTCCCCCCTTGAGTTTTTTTAAATTTTTTTTAATTTTTTTTTTGGGGTTGGGCCAGGGAGTCCTAAGGTGGATATGGAAATCCAAAAACGTGATATCATGTGATATCATGTGATATCATCTCCCTACCTCTCTCTCTCTCTCCTCTCTCTCTCTCTCTCTCTTATTATTATTATTATTATTATTATTATTATTATTATTATTATTATTATTATTATTATTATTATTATTATTATTATTTATAATATATATTATATAATACATAAGTTATTCATTAACTATTTGTGTGATATCACATGATATCACATGATATCATGACTTTGCATTTCCCTTTCCCCCCTAGGACCCTCCCTGCCCCTACCTCAGTTTGACCAGTTCATTTTTTTCAAATTTAATTCATTAAGATACTGATCAGTGTGTTTGTCTTATCAGCATGCCTTTTTGGCTTGCTTAGGGACTCTGGGGACCTTGGCTGGTTTACATATCTTGCACTTACTCCTTATTTTGTTGTGCTCAGTGCAAGCCAAATGGGGTGAACAAATCACACAAAGCTCCTTTGCTGGTTTGTGATCACATTTGAGTTTGGACAACCAGGTTGAGGGGTAGACCTTCCTTTCCTTTGCTGCCCCTCCCCCCTCTCTGGCATCTGTTTTCTTTAAGGAGGCCTGTCTACATTTGCTGCACCTTGACTTGAAGCATCCATGAAGGCACAGCCTTTGGGGATTACAATCTTTGCAATTTCGTTTGGAATATCCATGAGGGCAGATCCTTTGGGGGTTACAATCTTTGCAGTTTCGTTTGGTATATCCATGGGGACAAGAGGGCGTGCACTCTTGGCAATCTGACTTCACCTTTCCATGAGGACAAAGTGCACTTCCACCACAGACCTTGCATCTGTACTTTCTCTTTCCACAGGAGCATAAATACGCCCCCTTAGGATTTGCAGCATTAGGCAAACTACTTGGTGCTCCTATTTCGTCAGTCTGTCCCCCAGTCTGTGCCTCCCCAGACTGTGCATCCCCTGCTGCTTCTTCCCATATGGTTGTGTCAGCCTCCACATTAAGGTCTGTGTGTGTCTGTGCCTCCCCATTGGCTATAATCACACCCCCCTCACCCCAATCAATGTCATCAAAATCCCCTAGTGGATCTGTCTGCTTTGTATCTTCCATGTTAAAAAGGATTATGACAGTGTGGACGGGGGCTTTAAATAAGGGATGAGTAATGGGAAAACTATGCTACTGATTGAAATGAATGGCAAAGCATGCACAATTTACATAAACAATTTAATTCCCATCCATTCACATGCAGTCAGTGGAGGCTCCAGAGGCAGAGTCATCTCCACCAAGGGCCTTCTTTGGGCTGTCAGACACGTTCTTGAACTCACTGAACACCCTGAGGCTGTCAGAGGAAGCCTGGCTGTCTGCTGTGTCTGATGCAGTCTCGTTGGTGGGCATGGTTTCTTGAGTGGATGTGGTTTCTTGGGACTTGGCTTCTTGGGTGGATGTGGCTTCTTGGGCAGATGTGGTCTCCTGGGTGGATGTGGAGGGCTCTGCTCCAGCTTTCCCAGCACTCCCAGCATGTTCAGCATCCCCATCCAACTTAGTCCCATCACAATGCACATAGTGGATCAGCTTGACAGGCCCATAACTCAGCTTGGTCAACACATAGACACAGTGGAAAAACAGGCTGTCAAAGAAGTGGTGGACAGCATAGACACAAACAGAGAGGAGGCAGCAGGTTGCCATGGTGTCAAGCATGTAAGCAATCAATTTGGAGGTGTCCTTGTCTGAAGAGAAGGCAATGCAGATGATAGAGACAAGATGAGTGAGACTGAGAAAGCAAAAGAGGGTGCAGGTGAGGGTGGATTGCAGATTGAATACCATGGGTGGCTTTTGCTTTGAGGTGGGATGGTTAGAACTGGTTTGAATTCTTTTTATCTTGAATTTATTTTAAAACTGTCAGAACTGGTTTGAATTCTTTTTATCTTAAATTTATTTTAAAATTGAAAGTCATCATCAATATGAGCATCCATTATTCACCCATTCCCTCCCGTTACTCGAGTATTTAAACACGGCCTGTTTACCAGCATCTTACATACTTTCCATGTATAAAATCAATCAAATGGTTCTCATCTCTTTCTTGGGATGCTTGGTGTGCTGCTCTGCACGCTGGGAGCAGTGGGAGGCCCCTGACCCTGTCTTGGAGTCAGTGGACCTAAGTGTGGTCCCAGGTAGGCAGAGGGGGGGCGGAACAGGCAAGCGGGGTCCTTATGATAAAGACAGCGCCTATTCTGGACCTACCAAAAAGAGCTGCAGTGCACAGGGCGGGGGCGGATATGGGGCTGGCGGATCTGGGGCTGGTGGATCTGGGGCTGGCGGGTACGGGGGGGGCGGAGACGACGGGGAAGGCTGGAAGGGCAATGGCTTCAACTATCACGACACCAACCTTTCCAATCTGATGAAGAAGGCTTCTCCAGGAAAGATCAGACTTATTGTAGCGTTTCTAGCCACTTGGATCTACCATAGGGGAAATGGGGTAACAAACAACATAGGGGAATTTGAAAAGCTAGTGGCTGCATTCATTAGTGGGAATAGAGAGCATCATTTGGACTCGTTCATCCTAGATTTAGGCTGGGATCCTCAGAATTCATCGTTCAAGACAGCGACTCTTGTGCAGGCTCTGCCATTTTCTGGCCCACCAGTCACCGGCCTTCCTAGACTGACTAATGCCATGCGTGCAGCCTACATGGACGTGGCAGCAGCTCTGCTGGGCGCAATCCGCCGTTCCAGGAGCGACGGCCCTTCTGGCAGGTTCAACGACTTGAACCATCTGCTTACACATCTAGAGGCAGTTACAGAACTGTTGTATAGGAACTGGGAACTTTCTCACGAGTCTATCATGAGGAATGGGCTGGCACATCTACGCGCTGTTCTAGAGGGCTTGATAGCGACCTACCCGCAAGAAATTCGGATACACATCACCATGAATGCACTTCCTATCAGTTCTGGAAGGACTAGGGCAGGCCATGGGGGCTTTGGAGGCGATGGGGGGTTTGGAGGCGGTGTTGAGGCTGCTGGTGTAGCAGCTGAAGCAGTGGTCAATCTAACAGATGAGACAGAAGTCGATGCAGCAGATGCAGCTGAAGTCAATGCAGCAGCTGCAGCTGATGTCAATGCAGCGACTGGAGCAGAAGTCAATGCAGCGGCTGGAGCAGAAGTCAATGCAGCTGCTGGAGCAGAAGTCAATGCAGCGGCTGGAGCAGAAGTCAATGTAGCAGCTGCAGCACAAGTCAATGTAGCGGCTGCAGCACAAGTCAATGTAGCAGCTGCAGCACAAGTCAATGTAGCGGCTGGAGGCGAAGCACCCCAGCCTGCAAGACCCAGTGTAGATTGGGTGGTGGCCATTGCCGTCCCAGTTTACACTGCAGATGTTGCTGTTCAGACTTCAAGCAACCCTCTGCCTGCCATTACCCGCCTTCGGAATCAGCGCACCCAGCTACAGCAAGATTTGCAGGCTGCCCGCGCTGCCCTGGCTGAGGCTGAGCGGACTAGCAACTCGAGTATGGAACTTGCCACTGAGCGTCTTGACAAAGTTGATCGAATTTGCATTGGAATTTCTGACACTTTCTCTGAATTCTTGAGCAACGTTCGCATTAAGCTTGTCCAGAATAACGAGGATGTTGATAGTCTCAGATCTGAACTGGAAAGTACAGCGGCTGGGCTATCCGAGGCTGATCAGACAATCGCTCGGCTCAACATGGAAATTGCTGCTAACGCAGAGTCTGCTGCTGGCCGCCAAGCTGAGCTTGTCCGAAATGGTGAGCAAATGGATAGGCTCCGATCTGACCTAGAAAGTACCAGGGCTAGGCTATCCGAGGCTGATCAGACAATCGCTCGGCTAGACGCAGAGCATGCTGCTGACCGCCAGGCAGAGCTTGTCCTGAACAGGGTGCGAATGGCCACTCTCGGATCTGAGCTGGAACGTGCCAGGGCTAGGCAATCAGAGGCTGAGCAGACAATCGCTAGGCTCAACGCAGAGCTTGATGCTGCTCGCCAGCCTGCTGTTCCCCCACGGCGTCCCGCCCGCCTGCCTTCTGCTGTGTCTGGTCCAGAGCAGCCAATCGATTTCACCAGACGCCAAGTGGAGGCTGGGGCGCCAATCAATGCTGCCACATTGCCTGACATGGATGATGCTGACTTAGCTGGTGTGGAGGTTGTTCAGGCAATGATGATGTTGCATCCTGCAAGGCAAACAGAGGTTGCCCCCCCTGCAGAGGTATCTGCACAGCCCCAAGCTGCTACCCGCCCTCGAGCTGCAGCCCGCACCAGAGCTGCTGCCCGCCCTCAAGCTACTGCCAGCCCTCAAGCTACTGCCCGCGCCCAAGCTGCTGCCCGCGCCCAAGCTGCTGCCCGCGCCCAAGCTGCTGCCCGCCTGTCTGCTGTTCCTGGTCCTGTGCATGAAATCAGTTCCACCACACAGACTGGGACTGGAGTCAATAACAACACACAAGGGAGCCTAGGTGAAGATGCCATGGATTACATTAATGTACTCATGGCTAAAACAGCCCAATTTGACAGTCCCGAGAAGGATTGATGGGCAGAGTAATTGTTTGAGTAATATTAAACATTATCTTTTACTTGTTGAATTTTGTCCCAGAAAAAACTGTCAAAAAAAGAATATAAAAAAAGTATAAAAAAAGTAAAAAATGTATAAAAAAAGTATAAAAAAAATTAAAAAAAAGTAAAAAAAGTAAAAAAAAAGTAAAAAAAGTAAAAAAAGTAAAAAAAAAGTAAAAAAAGTAAAAAAAATCCTCTATATATACACCCACACCCACACTCTCAAGCCAGCATCCAAATTACCAAAACTGGTCAAATTTGGTATTTTTTTTTTAAGTTTATTTGCATTCACAAGTATTTAAGGCTTGCCATGCATACCCGCATCTTACATACTTTCCATGTTTAAATTTAATCAAATCGTGTGTCTTGTCTCAGGGATCCTGTTGTGCTGGATGGCTCATTCTGAAGCCAACAACCCAACAAGCCTTCCTCCAGACATTGACCTCAGTGCTGGGCAAGGAATGGCTCAGATGCCAGATGTCATGCAGATGTCTGGGCATAGCAACAGCAAGCAACAAGGCCCTGCTAGGGCACAGGCCAACACTTCTGAAAGCAGCAGTGGCACAAAGCGCAAGGGGAGGCCCAGGAAGGATGCACCAAGGGGGGGCTGCGGAGGAGGAGGGGACGACGAGGAGCCGCCTAGGACTCCGTTGCTGTTTCATGACACGGACCTATCTGATCTTGTAAAGACCAAGCGAGATGCAAATCAAATCCAACTGCTTGTCGTCATGCTTGCCACTTGGCTCTTCCATGCTGGAGCAGGGGTGACTGTGAATCAGAATGATTTCATGAGAATGGTAGCCGTTTTCATTGGTGCAGACCCAGCAGTACAGTATGAACCAAGCGATCTCATGGTCATAATCAATCAATACACTGGGGGGGTAGGTGATTTCGCTGTAATCTACCGTGTGCTGCCACCTTCAAGAGATCAAAGACTCCCCACACAATTGCAAGTCAGGGATATTGAGACTCGCTGTGCCCATATCAACATGGCAGCTGCAATCCTTCATTCAATGAGGAACACCCGTTTGACCCCATATACCAACACGAATGCTCTGCTTGGAGATGTTGGTTATGTTACAGGTATAATGTATGGAGCAGGCATGATGGACAACAATCGAATCGTTGGGAATGGGGTGGACTATCTCAGAGAGTATTACACTACCCTGCGTGGCACTGGCATTGAGAACTTCATAGCGCAAATTCAGCTCCCTATAGCCAGAGTGCGTGAAAGCCCGCTCCGCAGTGGTACCGGGAGACTGGACAATCGTGGTTCAGGGAGTGATTATGGAAGCGAGACTGTGTCTGATTCTGAGGATTCATACAAGATGGGCCAAAGCTCCCAGAGTTCTGAAGATGACTCCTCTCCTGAAGATCAGAGCCCTCCTAAGCATAACCGGTCCAAGCATAACGGGTCCAAGCATAACGGGTCCAAGCATAACGGGTCCAAGCATAACGGGTCCAAGCATAACGGGTCCAATGTTCCTGGAAAGGCTAAACGTGCCAGGCATAGTGATGCGCCTGCTGCGCCTGCTGTGCCTGAAAGACGCGCCCCTGGTCCTTTGACAGCTGCTCCTTACGTTGCCCCTCCTGCTCCAGTACCTGTGCTTGAAAGACTCGGACGTGCTGGTGGTCTGCCTGCTGCTCGAGCTGCAGTATCGCCAGTTCATGACGATGCTCCCTTGGGACTTCTCGCTCGATTTGGAGGGGCTACCCCCCTGCTGACCGAAATTGAGGACCAGATCATGTCCCTGGGGAGACAGCTTAGGGAAGCACTTGAAGCCAATCGTGTTATTAACGACAAGCTCCTTATGGCTGAAGCAGAACTGGACGATTATTGCATGACGGCTGTTAGGGGCGCCCCTGTCAACGTTAGCAGACTGCAGGAGCAGCTCAGGATCAAAGAAGTGGTGATTGAAACTGCTCGAAATTTTGTAGAGCAAGCTGAGCAAGACCGTGATGAGGCCACAGAACGTCTAGAAACGGCTGAGCGAAATGCTGAAGCTGCTCGTTTTGCAATGGAGGCAGCACGGGCGGATGAGAGAGCAGCCCTCGCCAGGATCGCTGGCATGGAGACGGAGCGCGCAACTCTTGAGAATTCCCTGCGGCTGGCTCGTGAATTGGCTTCTTCCCTTGGGCAAAAACTCAATCAATCGAATCAAGAGATGCATGGGTACAAGGCTTCCTGCGTCACTCTTGCTGAAAAGTGCGGGACTGTTTCTGCGAGGATCTACGAGCTTGAGAGGAATGGCTCCGAACATAAGGCCAACGTTGAGAAGGCTACCATGAACGCGGGCCGTCTTGAAAGTGCACTTCAGGCTGCCAGGGCGAGGATCACTGCCCTCGAGGCTGACATTGAGACCACTGGCGCAAGGATCGAAGCACAGGAGGGCCATCTTACAGAGGCCCGCAATGCAGGGCGTGCCCTTGAAGCTGACTTGACAGCGGCCCAACGACGGATTGCTGAACTCGAGACTCATCTCACTGTTGCTAGGAATGCAGCCCAGGGGTTTGAAACTGATCTCGGCCTTGCCCGCAGGCAGATTGTGAGTATGGAGATTGCCATTGGGGATGCCCGTAGGGAGGCAGGGAATGCTCGTATCAAGGCTGAATCCATTGGCAGGGCGGCTGAGGGCCTGGCAGCAGAGGCCAACGGGGCACTTGGGGAGCTTCATCAGGATTTGAATGCTGTTCGTGCAGATTTTGAGGCAGCTCGTCTGTCCAGCGAGGAGGAGGTTCGCAAGGCAAGGCAGATGCTTGCTGCTGCAGAGCGTAGAGAATTGTATCACCAAGGGATTGCAAGTGCAGCTGCGAAACTGGTTGAATCCATGTCAACTAGTGCTGCTGTTGACTCTGGCGCTGAGGAACTCCGTCAACAGCTCGAAGCAGCTCGCTCGGAGGCTGCTGCCTCTAAAAGCAAGATCTCACAGCTAGAGTCCACAGTGGCTACGCTGGACAGGGCTGCTAATTCTCACTCGAGAGACTTGGCTGATCTTCGTGCCAATACTGCTACAGCGACTTCCAGGACTGCAGCTGAGACAAACAGGGCGAACGCTGCGACAGCCAGGGCAGATGCAGAGGCTCTCAAGTTGAACAGTGCCATGGAAAGGCTGCATGAGTTGGATGAAGCAAACGCTAAACTTCGTGCTACAGAGGAAAATCTGCGCAAATCCATAGGCGAAATGACTGCTAGCTACAATGCGGGCAATGCTAAAAGTGCTAGCGATTTTAAGGACCTTCGTGAACAATATGAAAAACTCGGTAAGAGTGCCTACAAAGACATAGAGAAGCTGAAAGCGCAGATACATGGGCTGACTAGTGCAAAGGAGGAAGTGGCTGCAGAGCGAGATGCCATTGAAGCTGAGAATGCAGCCCTTCGCAAAGCGAGCAAACAATTGGCAGATGCCCGTAAAGCAGTAGAAGCTGCTCTTGAGCTTGAAAGGAAAGAGCGTGAGATCGAAAAACTCAGAGCTGACAATGCCCGTTTATTGGCCCAAACAAACCCAGTGAGGCAGAGTCCAACGCAGGCAACCCAGGGCCCTTCTCATTGGGGAGCTCAGCTTCCAGCTCAAGCTGCGCCTCAGCCTAACAGCAACTATGCCTCAGCATTGTTCCCCAGGGCACAAGGTTTGCCACCTGTACCCACCTATGCAGTGTCCAACGGGAATTCAGTTGGCGGATGGGGCGCTGCGCCTCCCCGTGCTGCTACTTCAGGTGGTGGGCAGGGCGCTGCTCCTCCCCGTGCTGCTACTTCAGTTGGTGCGTGGGGCGCTGTTGCGCCTGCTGCTGCTGGGCATAGCGATCGTATGGGAGGAGCCCCTCGCGGAAGAGATGCGGGTCCTTTAGCTGCCAGGATCCTTTCTGGTGGAGCAGCTCGTGCCCCTGGATCCCATGGGCGTGCAGCTCGTGCCCCTGGATCCCATGGACGTGCAGCTGGTGGAGCCAGAAATCATAGGCCGGCTGCATTTGCAGCAGATCTAAGCAATCGTCTCAGTCGTCAAGCTGCTCTCAGGGCTGCAGACAGTGCTGTCGGCGAAGTTTCAGAAGGTTCTGATAGTGACGAAGGTCCTGCTGCTGGAGTTGCTGCTGGACCTGCTGCTGGACCTGCTGCTGGACCTGCTGCTGGAGTTGCTGCTGGAGTTGCTGCTGGAGTTGCTGCTGGAGTTGATGCTGGAGTTGATGCTGGAGTTGATGCTGGACCTGCTGCTGGAGTTGCTGCTCATGGAGCCGATTCTCCTGAACCTGGTGAATATGACGAAGATGCTGGAGGTGCTGGAAGTGCTGAAGATGATGGAGGTGCTGGAAGTGCTGAAGATGCTGGAGGTGCTGCAGGTGAAGATGATGCAGCCCCTGGACTATTTGGAGACCCCCAAGCCAGTTTTAGATTGAGCAATTTTGGTGTTTGGAGTAACATCAACAGTGTCGCAGGCACTCCAGCCCCAGAGGGTGGAGGTGCGGGTGGCTCGGATGGCGAGTAAGCAGCCAATGGCGTGACTGGGGTGAAACTCATGGTGTGTGGATGATGGAGCCCTGATTGAGACCTGAACTCATGATTGAGAAAATTAAAAATTTCCTTTCATAATGTGGAATCATTGTGGATCCCTTCAAACAAGTTCAAAGCGTGTATAGTACATGTTTAGTAAGGGCTCAAGCCCCATTCGTCATAGGGATGCAGGCAGAAGAACGCAGTGAAAAACGTGGCATAGCATAAAAGGTTGAGATGCTCTGGCACATAGAAGAGGGGCGAGTCAAACATGATGAGCATGAGAATGTCGCAGCAGAGAGATGCAATCAGCCCGACCCTCAGCAGCGTAGCAGGGATGCTCTGCCATACGATCTGGCATAGTAGCAGGAGGATCGCAGTGAAGGAGAGGGTGAAGATTACTACAAAGATTAAGTGGATAACCCCTTGGAGGTTAGTCACCAATCCTATCCAGGCAGTGACCTGTATTGCTATCAGCGCATACCCGTACTCTGACTCGCAGTACTCGCTCTTGGCGTAAAAGCAAAAGGTCCATACCAGCATATGGCCCATGATCCAGGTGGTGAGTATGGCTAGGTACCCTGGGTGTTTGAGCATGTCAGCGCTCACGCTCCTGTCGGGAAAGGAGGAGATGCTGTACAGGAGGGTGGCAACCATCCCCAGCCCCAGGGTCAAAATCAGGATTCTGTATGCCAGTTTGTAGCCCATGTCACAGTTTGATCTAGGCCTGCCAGTTCAAACACCTTAAAATACCTTAAAATACATTAAAATACATTAAACTACATTACAATACCTTAGATCCCATTGCACCCCGGCAAAACTCTAGCCCACCAGGGTGTCCATGATGTACCCGCTCGCCACTGGGTGCTCCTTGACAAAGCTCTCCACGTCCCTGATGATCTGGGGCGATAGGATGCCTATCTGCGCCTTCCAAACGTCCTTCCACAGGCCCATGGGCTGGTAGGCGGACACGTACAGCTTGAGCACCTGGGTGAGCGTCATACGCTGCACGTAGACCACTGGGAAGCTGGCGAAGCACCTGGATTTGAACGCCATCATCTCCTTGAACGGAGGGCGCCCGTCCATGCTGAGGTTCTCAATCACCCAGTTGATGATGCTCAGGTCGGGATGATGCACAGGCCTCTGCTTCACCCTATCCGCCATTTCCTTGTTGGGCAGCAGCCTCTCCGCGTCCCATTCCCAGGTAGTCTGCGTGGACAGAAAGTAGAGCTGCCTCTTGACGCGATCCGACAGGTTGTTGGGGAACCGATGGGTGTGGCACCAGCCGGTGTAGGAGTCCCAGGTGCCCAGCTGCGAGTCCACCTGCTCCTTCCTGTGCTCTGTGAGCAGGGAGGTCTTGAGCCTGTCCCTGAGCCTGGGGCGCAGTGCCACCATCTGCATGCTCCTCAGCCTCAGGTTGAGCGTGTGCCCCTCCCTCTGGGCGGATATGACTGACATGGTCTGCTTGAGGACCGAGTCGTCAACAAGCGCTTTTGAGAGAACGTAGAGCAGGGTCTTGTGGTACACATCGGGCAGGTGCATGTTATTGTCGCAGAGGCCAGCGAGCAGCTGCATGGTGCTCTCCCACGTATTCCTGGCCAGAAGCCTGCTGGTGAGTATCTCAATGGCGTACTTGGATTGGAGCCCCTGCACCATCTGCAACAGCAAAACCTTGCAGGCCATGGACCACCCCTGCATGTCCAGATTGTTCGCCCTTAGGGCGGACTTGATCTGTGACAGGGGGGCGTGGTTTGCGTCTATGTCCAGCTTGTCCTTGTCCGTCAGGTCCCATTCAAGGAGCCCCAGCAGGCATATCCACGCCTCAGCATCCCCCAGGGTGTTGCTGTTCCCCATGAGCTCAACCAGGGCCCAGTCAGCGTACTGGTCTGGGAAGAGGGCCTCGAAGAGCGACTTGCGATTCACGTACTTTAGGGACAGGACGACGCACTTGATGGCCAGCCCTGGCAGGTCCTTGTGGTCCATGTTGTACTGCTCCCCTGTCTGCAGGAGCCGGAGGACCAGGTCCCTGTGGTTCATATGGATGCTTAACTACCTGGGGTCCACATTAATACTGCTGTAAGTATTAGGGCCGTGGTCCTGGGCCTAAAAATAATTTTTTGTATCATATAAGCAGCGCCCTGCCCCTAACCACTCAAGATGAAGAGGCTGGATATGTCAGGCGTATGTGTGGTGTACGCTGGCGAGGACTGGCATCACTCCAAGTCGCCCTGCAGCAAGGACATGATGTGCCACCTGGAGCGGAACGAGAGGCTGGTCTCGTGGCTGCAGCCCGCCTCCGGCACAGTGCATGACCAGATTCCCGCCATCAGGGTGAAGGACGGCTTCTACAGCATCAGCCTAAGAATGATGAAGGCTATCTGGCGCCACGTGAGGCTGAGGAGAGGGTTTGAGAATGTGGAGAGGGCGCCCTACGGCGGGTACAAGCTAAAGATCCCCATCCCCCTGTTGGCGGAGAAGCACAGGACACAGTCCAGATTCAATGTGAGTTAGGTTATGTTGTTGGGCATACACGTTTGGATATTTAAAATATTTTTATTTTTACAGGTTATGCGCACAATGACAAGCCTGCAGACTCCAGTGAAAGAGCGAAAGGTTTTGCAGAGCGCGTCGTCCAAGATCGACAGCATAATCCATCAGCTGTTCATCCCCATGCTGGGCATGCCCACCCCATGCTACACGTCGTTCGTGCAGGAGAGCGACACTTCACTCCTTAGGCAGGTGGCGGACGAGCATCCAGAGGTGCTGGAGTCGGAGGCTGAGTTCGTCCAGTACATGGTGGGGCTCTACAGGAAGTTCTCTCTGGAGCCGGGCCCACAGACCCTCTCTAAGCCAGCCAGCTGTCTGACTAGTGGCCCTAAGCCTTGTGACCCACCACCCAGAGTCCCACCACCCAGAGTCCCACCACCCAGAGTCCCACCACCCACAGTCCCGCCACCCACAGTCCCGCCACCCACTGCCCTACCCACCGCCCAATCAGTCCATGCCTCACTTGTTGAGCAGTCTCCACTGCAGCCCCAGGAGGTGTCCGCTGGCCTCTCGGATGGCCCTGGTGTCAGCGCTGGATCCCTTCTTGATGAAAGAGAGGGCATCTGAGGCCTTTTTGAGCTCCAGCAGGACGGCCCTGTTGGACGTGTCTGGCTTTGCTGGGATTTCAACTTTTTCAATCCTTTCAACGTGGCCTGCCCTCTTTTCCTCCAGCTGCGCCTTGTGCATGGACTTGAGATTCTGGATGACCCCCAGCGCCTTGCTCTCCCTGTCCTGCGATTCCCTTAACGCCTTGCTGACCTCGCCAAGCTTCGACTCCAGCTGCTTGCTGTTGTTATTATTGCAGTCCACTAACAGGAGCTTCAAGTCCTTGGCCAGGCTATTCTGCTGGGCCAGGCTGCGGGCCTGCAGTTCCTGATGGGCCCCCACGGTCTCTGAATGCCTGGCCTGCAACGTCCTGTGCTCAATGTCCAGTCTGGCGTGGGCTATCCTGTGCTGTTCAGCCAGTGCCCCCAGCCCTATGCAGCGCTCCTCCAGTGTCTTTGACTTCACCGACATCTCCTGCACCCTCTCCGCGCTCAGCTGCTGGGCCAGGCTGGCGCGGCTCTCTGCCGATTGGCAGCTGAGCTTGAGCCCCTCGATCGTCTCCTGCAATGCAGCTGTTGCCTTCTTGCTCTCGTGGATGTGCAGTTTAGTGTAATAATCCCCCAGCATTGCACTGTCCTTTTTCAGTTTGACATGCTCGTCACGCAGATGGGAATGCTCGTCATGCAGCCTGGAATGCTCTCTGCTCAGCTTGACGTGCTCTCCCTGCAGTTTCGCGTGCTCTCCCTGCAGTTTCGCGTGCTCTTCCTGCAGTTTCGCGTGCTCTCCCTGCAGTTTCGTGTGCTCTCCCGTTGCCCCCCCCTGTCTAGCGATTTCAGTCTGTAACCCTGAGCTCTCTCTCTTGTCATTGTAGTGACCCCATCTCTCCATATTATACCAAATATGTCCTCTTAGCACTACTCACACCCGAACTTAAATATAGTTCAAATGCACTGTTTTCATTTTGGGACACGTGAAACCAAAAGTCCAACAAAACATTCAATCAGTGTACCCCACCACCCCGTTTTGCTTCACGAAGCCAAACGTGGCCACCCCCGCCTCATTCTCCAACGGATTCGGAGTGCAGGTCGGCTCCCTCCAGTAGCGGATCAGCCAGTTCACGTTGCGCACGCTGCAGGCCATGCGCGGGATGGACGGGAGCGCGTCGCGAGTGCGCTGAGAGAGCTTGGATGACTGGAGGGTGTCCAGGATGCCCTTAAGGGAGCCTGGCGCCGTCTTGAGGTGCGACGAGTACTTGATCGCGTAAATGCAGCCCACAACGTGGTCCACTGTGGGCTGCACCTCCAGCTGCCCGGTCCCAGGATTAAAGGACCGCATCAAGGGCAGCCAGACGCTCGACAGCAGCCCAAAGACCGTCTTGCCGCTCACTTGTGGCATGTTGCGCGTGTAGTCCGTGCCAGTCAGGCCGATCAGCGCAAGGAGCATGCTCATGTAGTGCCTGCAGTGCGTGGGCGAGTCCATGCGCGCCGTGCACTGGAGGATGACGTCCCTTAGGGCGGTGTAGAGGAATGGCACGTTGACGTACTCGAACTTCCTGCCCTCGTCTGCCTTCCTCTTCTTGTCGCTGTCCAAGCGCGTGCTGATCCTGTAGATGCAGATCTTGGGCGGCGCGTCCATAAGGTCCCCTGGCTTCATGCTCCCGTTGGTAAGCTCCCTGATTGCAGCCTCGTGGTGGAGCAGGGCGATAGGGATGCTGTCCCCGTCCACCGAGTCCACCAGCAGCTGCTTGTACATGTCAGCGTACCTCGTGAACTTGACATCCGCCTCCCCCAATGGGATCAACAGCTCCAGCCTGCGCGTCTGGATCTGGCCTCCCACGAGCCGGTACTCATCTGGGGGGCCTGCATAGTCTATGACCAGTGTCTGCTCCTCCGACAGCCTGAGCAGCTTGGGGAGGGTCTGGACCACCAGGGCAATCACCTTGGACTTGAAGACCCTGTTCGAGATGCACTGGGCCCACTTCTCCCCGGACGGGCAGACGGTGGGCAGAGGCTCGCGCTCCAGGATCTCCAGCTTGGGCACGTGCTTCCTGCGCTTCAGCTGCGTCATGCACTTGGCCTCAGGCACGTGGGCGTAGTCGTCGAAGGCCAGGATCACAGTGCCCACCCCGTGGTTGTCGAAGAACTTCTGCACGTGCCTGGTGAACTGCTGGTGGATGTAGCTGTCCCAGGTGAGGAAGTCCCCGCTGTGCCCGCGCATCAGCCGGATCTGCCCGTCGCAGAAGGCCGCCTTGGGCCGGAAGGGGATGCTCTGGGTGAAGGCCTGGGGGATCTCCTCCTTGAAAGAGGCGATCCAGGTTGAGTCGATGGTCATTTGGGTTTGTTGGGATTGTTGAGGCGGTTCTATTTGAATAGAGTTTTTTTTTATTTTTTTATATATTTATTTGAAGGGTTTGCCCATGCTGAACACGCCGGTCCCGAAAGACGCCTTGCTGGCTACAGAAGCTGGTTCTTCTACACTCGTTCCAGCAGGATTCTTCTCCTTCATGGCCTTATTGATCAAGTCAATCCTGTCCCTGTGATAATGCAATCCAGTTTGGATCAATTTCAGATCACCAATGTCATATTTAGAGCCAGGATCTGATTTTTTAGTAAGTTTGATGAACTTAAGAATCAAGTAAATGGTTTTTGAGATAAGAGATGATTTTGCAACTGCTACATCATAATTGTTGAGTGTTTCAATCTTGCAAGGAGTATAATGCAATTTCTTTCCATCAATACCATGAGTGCTTGTCATATCTGATACAAGAGACTCTAATTGATTCAGAGCCGCTGACATATTGCCTGCATTGATACTTCCAATGATATTCCTCACCGCATCTTTGATGACTGCAGGAAATGAAATACTGGCAGGAATATCCACCAATGCCCCATTCACAGCACCAGTCAGTTTATTGATCTCTGAAGCTTTCTCTTCAGTCAGCTTGGGAACATCCCAATCTTTTGCAAGGAATTCATTTTTATGTTTCTGATGTTTCCCCCCCTGTTTACCGCCTTCTTTGGTTTTGTGATTCTGTAGATTTCGTCTATTCAGATCATTCAGAGTTTCTAGATCCTTCTCAGTCAACTCGTGATTCTTGTGATTCTTCCCCTTCTTACCCTTGTTTTTTCCCTGATTGTCACCCTTTGAGGCGTTGGTCGTTGGAATAGCGTATACTTCTTTACGGGTTGGGTCAAGTGTGCCAAGAAACCCTCCATTCAATGACTTTGCGCCTGCATCAATGAAACCTGCCTTGGCCAGCAGTCCTTCATCCTTCCATCTCTGCAGCAATTGCATACGGGGGTCGCTAGAGTCCATTTTATTTCCTGTGACTGTGGGTAGCCGCCAGGGGTTTAAATACCCAACACGCCATGACAAATATTATAGACACAAGATGCTCTTCCACCTGACAAGGAACTCCCACACCCTCCTTTTAAACTCTGCGAAGCTGCCAAGGCAGGGCGGGTCCGGGTCGCCGTACGCCTCGATCAATATGGGGGTATCCCAGGGATCAGTCTGTGTGTCTTTAGGCTGTATGCCCTTAGGCTGCATGTCTTTAGGCTGCATGTCTTTAGCCAATGTATCTGATCTATTTGTTGAACCTTATACGTTAAATACACGAGCATATTTTGCTGAGCGTGTCCTCATTGAGCCATTCTAGCATCTGGCTTTGACCTCCAAGCCGCTGGTGCAGCGCCATGGCGAGCGCAAGGCGCCGGGATTCGCTGCGTCGGGCGAGGAAGCGTCGGGCACATCGCTGCATGCTTTGGATTGGGAAGCGCCAGGCGATTGAGGAGATGATGAGGTGGCTGTCTTGGATAAGGAGGAGAAATACAACCTTCTCTGGAGTGGGTTGTTGCACAAACCAGGAGGTGTCGGGGCTGTTGATGATGTGCCTGAAATCATCTTCTGATTCCTTGTGTATATAGTATAATTGCCCACTGTATTTTATGATATAGCCTCGCATGAAGGGAATTATGCAGCGGCAGTCAATGCGGTTGTACATAGTTAAAGATGGTAGTTTGAGTTGGTTTGCTTGAGACGGTTCTATTTGAATAGAGTTTTTTTTAAATTTTTTTATTTGAAGGGTTTGCCCATGCTGAACACGCCTGTACGTCCTTAGGCTGTATACCCTTAGGCTGCATGTCTTTAGCCAATGTATCTCTATTCATAGTTTAAGGGATGCATATAATATTCATTTAATACGCCACAGCGACTTTCCTAGCCCAGCACCCCAGCCCTCTGTGTCTCCAGGTTGGTAAAGTAGCATGCCAGCTGAAACGCTATGGCTATGTCATCCTTCATGCCCCCCACCTTCCCAGAGAGCACCACCCTGTCCCGCTGGAAGGTGTTGGAGCCTATCTTGAACTGGTACGAGTAGACCTCCAGCTGCTCCCTGAATCTCAGCAGCAGGCCCTTCTCATCCTTGGAGACAAGGGGCTTGTGGATGTGGATCCGCCTCTCCTGGAGCATGACGACGACCAGCTGAACCATGGCATGCTTGATCGCCTCCGTGGTCAGGACGCCCACCCTGCTGGCCTTTTGGTCCAGGTAGAAGCTCACGCCAGGGATGTGCTCCAGGGCGCGCTTGTGGTGCTCTGTTGGGAAAGTTAGCCAAAGGGTATACAGGAATACAAAACCAAACTCACCCGCCTCAAACCCCAGGTTCCTCTCGACGTAAATAACAATGGGCGAGGCAGCCTTCCCAGGCAGCTGTCTGATCATGCTTATGTGCTGGCCCACCAAGGCGAACTGCTTTGCAGGATCTAAAAAAAGAAATTCTTTAGGATGGACATGCATAGAAAGCGAAAACAAAACAAAACACCTTTGCATCCAGTCAGGATGTCAATGCCAATGATCTGCCGAAACACATACATCCCATGTCAGGATATCCTACAGCACCTGCTCTACAGCGGCTCCTCAGGCCCCCTCCTGCACAGCCTCATAACCCAGTGCATCCTCAACATAGGCAGGGATTTTCCCAGCCCAGGGGTGAGGGCTGCCCTGTCCAGCTTTGCAGTCCCTGCTGACTCCAGCCTGACCCTGCTCAGGGTGGTCTTCCTAGTCCTCCTAAACTACGACTCAAAGATGCGTTGCGCACTCTGCGAGCAGAGGTTCCTGCCCCACATCCCTGAGCTCTGCCCCTACAAGGCCTGCAGGTTCTACGACCACATTAAGGACAGGGTGATACTGGACTGGATAAAGAACGAGACGATTGGAGTGGCAGAGCTGGTGGAGAATCTCAAGGAGTCCTATCTGGTCTCCTAATGCATCTGGTATTTAAGAGCCCCACCAAAGCGTACAAAATGCAGCAAGTGCCTAGATTCTACAGGCGTATGGGGAGATTCAGCCACAACGTGAATCGCTGCGACAACAGGGCGAAATGGGAGAGCACAAGGGACGCCAGCTGGGCGGAGAGCTGGGATAAGAACAGGAAGAGGCGTGTCAAGCTCTGGGATGTGGATGATATGTTCTGGGACGACCGTTATGAGGCCCTTGTGTCTGCAGACGGAGAGGACAGCGTAGTCAGAGGCTGGTCCCCCTGCGGCGGGGTCGATGAACATGTGGACCGTCTCGTTGGTGATGGGGAGGGGAGGCTGCTGGGTGAACATGACGTCCAGGTCGACAGTCTTGAAGACTTGCTGGAGGGAGTCGAACGCAAGACCGGAGAGCTCGCTCTCGATAAGGTCGGGGCGGTCCTGGAGGACGGTCTTCAATTTCAAATGCCTGTCACTGCTCTGCCAACGAGGGATCAAATGAAGCATATGGGGGCATTCCCCCGCCTTCCCGTCTTCTCTGCACTTTGTGCAGGCCAGGGTGACACTCAGGGTGGTGAACATGGGGAGCCCAGTGGTCTTGTCGCGCATCCTGAGCAGTCGAGTGAAGAAGTTGATCTCGCTTGTGACTGTGGAGATGGCCAGCAGACTGGTAGTCCCGACGATGAGGAGGGGGAATACTGTCTCGTAGGCAAAGCTGTGCTCAAAGACATGTGAATTTTAAGACTTAACTTTGAATAAAATCAAATTGTTTGCTTACCCTGGGTCGATGTACGCTGCTTCTTCCAGTATTACAATGTCCCCTCCTGTCCCCTTGGTCGTGGAAACCTGTGAGTGGATGTGTTTTGCATTGATTCAGTGTATATAAACAGCTGTATCCCCGCCATCCTATCACCCCCATGTCCAGAGCCCCATTCCTAAGACAGCTAGGCATAATCCTGGTGGACAGGGCCAGGTATGAAAGCCACGACACCCTGGTGGCTGCCCTTGGTCCTGAGGTGCCCACAGGAGTGGACCTGTACTTTGTGAGGGCTGGGGCCAAGGGGGTGCTAAGGGATGAGGCCAGGTTAGAGATGAAGGTGATGAAAATCCTGAATTCAGTATAGTATGTATATATTATTTAAACTAAACACTGAAAAGAAAAAAATGAACAGAATGGTTGTGGGGAACGAGCAGGCCAGGGCCCTAGTGGACGATGCCCTTGAGATCGTCAAGAGTAAATACAGTATATATGGAGAATTTCATGCAGCCACTGTATGTGCTGAGGAGATTGAGCGGTACGCTGTCCAAATCACGTCTCAGCTGCCTTTTATGGATAGGGAGACGTTCAACACAGGGCTCATCTACGCCAAAATGAGCCTGAAAGCTGGGGACCAGCTCCTATTCCGAGTCCACGTGCAGTGCTTTATCGATGGCGTGGTTGAGGCCATGGATAGTCTTTGAATTCAATATGCCTACTATTGCCTAGTGAATCCATGGATTAGTCAGGATATACAGCCTATTCTTCCCGCCCCCTATATAAACCAGCTCCCACTCTCCCCTAAAGCATGTCAGACTTCTTCGCAGGCGTCCACGGGGCGCGGTTTCCCGATGTGGTGATGAACAAGGGGCCCCTGCCAGGCACAGGAGGCCTGCCAGCCCCCCTCCACGACACTGTGGACGGGCGCATCAACTACAACAGCAGCCTGCTGGGGGACATTGAGCCGTACGCCTATGGGGAGCCTGGCTACCTCTCCAGCCAGAACTCCTACTTAAATATCCCCCACAAGATTCAGAAGATTGTCCCGTTCCTGTATCTGCCCAACCCGGATGGCACGGACAGCTTCAGGCTGAACCACCCCATCGATGACGGGGACATCGCCTTCACCCTGAGGCTGGACAGGAACTCGGAGGTGTGCAGCGGCCTGAGCAACAGGGCAGTGCAGCGGTCGGGGCTGGGCACAGCCATCGATCCTATGATCAACCTGTGCACTCTAAACTACATCCTGGCTGGGATGCAGATCTGCACGCCCGTTGCGAACCTGAGGGATAAGTGGGACCGTCTCTTGTACTACCTGGACAGCACCAATTTCCAGGGCAACGCCATGGGGGCGCCGTACAACTTTGAGGACATCAATCGGGTGGTGAGGCACCTGATCAGGCCCTTTGGGATCGCGCATGGCTCGGAGAAGCAGGGCGGGCAGCACGAGGGCAGCCTGTCTGCCGTCACCTGGCCAGTGAGCTTTGTAATCTCGCTCACCCTGGACGGCAAGGACGCCAACCTGGTCAACATCTGGCACAAGCACGACGTGGAGGCTGGGAACGACCTGGTGCTTCGGCTCAAGCCAGTGCCCATCCCCCCTGGAGGGAAGTACACCCTCAACCACTGGGGCAAGGGGCTGGTGGAGAAGGTCTTCACGCCCAACACGCTGCAGTCTCTGCACGACGCGATAGGGACCAAGCCCACCCACGTGTGGCAGCTGGTGCCTGATATTTTCTCGCTGGACTATGAGATGTCTGAGGAGGGCCCAGCCATGCAGGATGCCCTGAACGGCCTGTCGCCACAGTTTCTGCCCGCCAATAGGGAGTATTCCTGGCAGGAGGAGGGGTACTGGCACATTGCAAGGGCACAGATTCACACCCGGAAGTACGGCCTGGAGGAGTTTTACTACAACGACATGGCCAACAACCTGAGGACGGGGCACATGGACGTGACCTTCCAGCCCACCTACTACAAGATCCCAAGCAGGAATGTAGCGGACCAGAATGGCCCAGCCATCCTGGACGGCCCACACAGGAATGTGTTTAACCTCATTGGGGCCAGCCCTGACCAGGAGTGGCAGTCATCCCTACGTCTGGAGAGGGGATTCCAGGGTAATTCGGAGCCTGACCCCAAGCGTCCCAGGCTGGGAAATGCTGTTTCCAGGGCTTCGGTCAGCGGGCAGGGGTTGGGTGATGGCATGGTCAGCACAGGCCGGCTGAGCGGGCGGGAGGATGGCATGGTCAGCACAAGCCGGCTGAGCGGGCTGGAGGATGGCATGGTCAGCACGAGCCGGCTGAGCGGGCTGGAGGATGGCATGGTCAGCACGAGCAGGCTGAGCGGGCTGGAGGATGGCATGGTCAGCACGAGCAGGCTGAGTGGGCTGGAGGATGGCATGGTCAGCACGAGCAGGCTGAGCGGGCGGGAGGATGGCATGGTCAGCACAAGCCGGCTGAGCGGGCGGGAGGATGGAATGGTCAGCACAAGCCGGCTGAGCGGGCTGGAGGATGGCATGATCAGCACAAGCAGGCTGGAGGATGGCATGGTCAGCACAAACAGATTTGAGGATAGGGAGTCCTCCAATGACATGGTCAGCGCAGGGAGGCTTAGCAACAATGTCAGCTCCATCCCTGCATCCACCAGCCTGGCTGCACTTCAGGAAGACATTGGCGAATTCGAGGATGGATTCAGCTCCACCGCCCACACCTTCAGCGTGGCCAAGCCAGGGCTGGCATCCAAGGCAAAGCGCCCCAAGAGCAAGGGCATCATGGGCTCCATCCTGTCTGCCGACGGATCGGTGACCCGCGAGCAATCGCGGATGCTCTAGAAAAACAAATTGAAATTCTATAAAAAGATATCCTAGCGGACTGTATAGTATGGCGACGGGTATCTGTGCGCAGATGAACTGCTGCCTGTGCTGCGGTGGGCCCATATTGCCCAGCGGGGCTGCAATGAGGCATGACAGGATTGGGTCCAGGGCCTTGTTTTACATGGAGGGCGAGGCTATCCGCAACAGGAGCGACTGGAATCTGGGAGGGAATGCTGAGCCCAACCTCCTGGCCCAGAAGGAGTCTCTGCATCTGTTCCCTGAGACCAACGTCATCCCTGCCATGAAGACCTACTACAACGGGGCAAACAGCGACACATGGGCCAACACCAACTCTGCAGGCTACCATGCAGGATTTTTTGTGCACGGGCTAGTGAATCCCAGGGCGAATGCTCGCCACAACCTGCTCGTCAGGGTGGACAGGAACTATGTGATAGGCACTGAGGCAAAGAGGAAAACCAGGGTAGCAGGGGGCGCTGGCGCCCTTCCCTATCCTATACCCACTCAGGAAAACTTGATGGCTGTGGTATGCTGGGAACGCCCAGACCACATTGACGGCTTTGACATGCTCAATAACCTTTTGGATGCGTGTGTTTTGAGGACTGGGAACCAGGCCGTCTTGGTGCCTGATCCGGACCAGGTGATTCCAGGGTGCAAGTCCTGCAACGACATCATGACACAGAGGGCAACCAGCGCGTTCTACCTTGCAAGGGTGGACCCGTTGGTGCCTGATGAGGCCATATTCAGGCAGAACATATACACGACCAACAATAGATTCAGGTATGGGGGGCACTACAGGTGGGACCCCACGGATGCCACCAGGGACAGGCAGAATGGCTTTTTCAGCTATGAGGCGTGTGTGGCCTACTTCATCCACATGTGCCTGCCAGTCCGCGCAGCGGGGGCTGTAAACAATCCACTCAGAATACGGAGACAAATCGTCAGAAAACTGGTTGTGTGTCTGAGCGTGGCGATCCATTTTACCGCCTGCCTCATCTTTGAGCGATACAATGGCCTTAGGGGAGGCACCGAGCCCAGAACCAAGCACGCCTACAGGTACAGGGGGGTCGTGGAGATGTACCTTGCCTACATCTTCTGGACCCTGGTCCGCAACGACAATCCGCATGGGGTGCCTGACGGATTCAACCAGCAGAGGTGTGAGATGGACTTCCCAAGGTTCCACAGGTATCTCTTCACGGAGATTGTGGACATGCTGGTGCTGTCCAACCCACAGTTCGCCAACGCCTACGAGTTTTCCGACATCCTGCTGGGCCCGTACGTGCGCAGGGACCCTGAGCCCACCGTCGCCCACATGTGCCAGTGCATCGTGGACTTTTACACAAACCACCTGAAGCCCATGCTCAGCCGCCATTTCGCAGGCCTGGACCCGGACAGGCAGCTGGAGAACGGGCCAGCCGCGGACGTGGCGCTCTTCAGCAGGCAGGTCCTGGCCTACAACATGCTGGTGTCGCCTGAGAACCTAAACACAATCATGCACTTCCTCGAGAGGGCCACGGAGGGCGACATCGACACGTTTATTAACTGCGCTGGGATCCACAGCGTGCTGAACTGCTGGAACAGGCTGCTCCAGATGTGCCCCACCAAGACGGGCAAGCTCATCGACGACTTCACGGACGCACTGGTGCTCAAGGAATACTCGCACATCATGAAGTTCATGGCCGGCCCCGTCCAGCCCAAGATCACCCCCCAGGTTGCGGAGACCGTGTACATCATGTGCAACACCCTCAACGCCCCCAGCGAGCCCAACAACGAGGAGGAGCTGGCCCTCTTGAGGATCACCCCAAAGTGCTCCCCCCACAACGCAGTGATCCGGTTGAACATGGTGGGGGCGTTTTCGGATGAGAATGTGGAGTAGTCTGGCAATCCTCATATGCAGTCCTTGTGGAGGGCTGTGTATTTGCTTGCAGCCTATTGTCATCATGGTTTGCCTCGCTCTGCCATTGTTCTCTCAGCGCTTTCGAGCTCTTCGGGGTCGACAAAGATATAGTCCTTTCTTGTTCTGTCTCGGACCCTTATAAGACCTTCCGTAGGACCAGATCCTTGTACCTTCTCATTGGCAACACGTATGACCTCGTTTAAGCCCACAACATATGGCTGTTTTTGGCCATGATTAATAACATAGATTGTTATCTGAGGTTCGTTTGGTTCATCCTGCTCGTCGTCCCAGTTACTTGAAGCCTCTCCCTGCCTATCTTCACTCCATCCCTTACCTCCTCTGACAGGTCCGTAACCACCCCTACCTCGGACAGGCCCGAAGCCGCCTCGTTCTTTGGCTGGTCCTGATCCACCCCTACCTCCACCAGGTCCGTATCCACCCCTACCTCTGCCAGGGCCGTATCCACCCCTCCCCCTGACAGGTCCGCTGCCTTTAGCGCCTCTGTTAGTCCCTCCGTTGTTCTTCCCTCCCCTTGGATAGCTTCCCCCGCCTGGAGGGCCACTTATGTCTCTGTTATAGCCTCCCGTATAGCCCATCTGAGGAAACAATATATTGTGACTTGCAGAGCCAGGGCCAAAGAAGTTGCGCTCTCTCTCGTCGTGCTCCTTCATCCGTTGCCTATGGGCTGCTTCAAGCTCTCGCCTGCGCTCCACTTGGACGAGTATTTCGTCATATCCCCTACTCCCCTTGTCAACGAGGGCGTACTTAAACTCCTTATCAGCGGGGAGAGGCTCTGACCTGGAGCCTAAATCAGTCACGAGCTTGAACCAGTAGTCACTCCAGTGCTTCAGGGCAGCGTTCCCAAGGACTTTCGTATTGGGAGCAGCCCTAAATGCTATCAGGCTGTTGATGAACATCCCTGGAAAGGCATAGGCCTGGTCCTTTTCCTCCCTTGTATTGTAAGCCTTGGCCAGCTCAGAGTAAAGCCGTTCAATCCTTCCGCCTTCTGGTATAGTGTAAAAATTGTTCGGCTGTGCAAAGTGGGCCCTGATGATCTCCCGCTCCACCCTGTAGACTGCCATGTGTATCTGCTTCAACCTATCTGGCGATATGTCCCACAAGGCATAGCAATGGGGCTCTGAGCCATCCTTATCCCCTTGTTTTATTATGCCAGGAATGAGATCGTTGATTGGCAGAGCAGAGCTCGCCCGTTTCATATCAATCTCCTTTTGCAGCCTGGCAACTTCGTTCCTCAGGCTCCCTATTGCGTGGCCCTGTGATAGGTCTTTGTACTGGGGTGCAAAATTCCCCTTGTATGGTTCTGGGGGGGCTATCTCATTGGTGTACTGGAAGATGGTGTAGCAGGTCGTGTAGTAGGAGCCAGTCGGCTTGGTCTTCTTAACAGTCTTCCCAATGGAGCTGGCCAGGATGACGGTGTGCTGAGAGGAGAACACATAGGCCTGTACTTGGGGCGCATTGCCCAACCCCCCTCTGTGTCTTTCTGAATGCAGCTGCCATAATTTTATCTCGTCGTTCTTGGGCACGCTGGAGGCACTTACGAAATATTTTTCATGCTTTACACGTTTAAAGTCCAGCTTCTTTGGAATTTCTGTGTAATCATATATATCTTCAAGCTTGGAAATCAGTGTGTGCTTCGTGGATCTGTATGACAGGGTGGATACAACACAATGCCTGGCCTTGTATGGGAACATGGTCCACGAGTACTCCCTAGTTTTCCCATCCCTTTCGATCTCTGCCACCAGGTCATAGTACATTACAGGAAACCCGTTGACCTTGAAGGCCTTATTGATTTTGTCCAGCTGCTTAGGGTGGTCCCAGGGTTTTGTCTTGTCTAGCCTGCAAACCCCTTTGGAAATACTGTACGTGAACTGAGCCCCCCCCTCCAAAGTGCATGTCTTTTTTTCAGTGAAACTGATTGGCTCCTTTCCAAAGTCGTTAGAGAGCCAGTTGTTTGGTCTGCCTTTGGGGTTATTGATGCATAGCAGAATACTCCTTGCTTCTTCGCCAAGGGACGGATCACTATGTTTCATTTTTAGTTGCGCACCCAATAGAAGATCCAGCACAGCAGCTGCAGTGGCATCTGACCCTGGAAATAACACATTCCTGTGAAGAGTTTGTGTGACAGGGCTGGAAGTTAGTTCAGTGTATGTGGGAGGGTCTCCGTGTTTTTCAATCACATTGAGTCTCACTACACAGTCGTCAGAAGCAGACAGGTGGTTGCATGCAATAGCTGGAACGTTGAAGTCTTCCATGTAGAATCCGAACTGCCAGAGATCCCCCCTGGTCTTGGCCAGCTTCAACTGTTCAATTGCAAATCTATTGACCAGCTTGACATCATTCGGGTCATCTGCGAGCTCCACACACGCCTTGTGCGCTATAGCCTTTCTTGACTGCAGCTCCAACTCTAAAAGATTTCTCCTGGGTATCTCCGTGAACGGACTGTACTTTGCAACTGTGTATTCTGTATCGTACTTCAAAAGTTTTTTTTTTACCAAAAAGTCCTGCATGTATTTACCTTGAAAGTTTGCTGCACCCTGTTCGTGGAAATCCCTGGCTGATCTTGCTTCCTCAGTCTCCTCCTTTACTTCCTCCTCTTCTTCATCTGTCTCCTCATCACTACTCTCCTCCTCCTCTTCCTCAACGTCGCCACTGTTGCTTTCCTCACCACTCTCTTCATCTGAATTGTGACTGCTGCTGCCCCCCTTGCTGTCCCTACTGTCCTCAACGTCGCTGCCGCTCTTACTGCCGTCAGACATTTGGGATACTTGACACACAAACTTAAATACCCCATCCAGCCAAGGCAAACCTATTTAATAGGCCACTAAAACCCCAAAAATGAACTGCTTATTAGAGACCGTGGCCTCCGTGTGGATGCTCTCCCTGAAGCAGGTCTACAGCGCAGTAACACAAAAGACCTTACATTAAACTTTCAACACTAAACTTTAACACTCAATATGAACACCTTTATTTGAATTCTAATACCTTCTCACCGGGATGCATCCCTATGGCATAAAGCAGGCCTACCAGCGCCCCCTTGGCGGGCTGGGGTCCACCAGGACCATCTCTCCCCCCTGACCCGGGTGGGGGTCGCAGCGGTAGTCCCAGAAGAGCTGAGTCCCCTTGGGAATGGCCTCAGTTGCGCGGAAGAACGCCACTACTGGAGTCTCCCCTGGCCCTGGCTTCACCCCCCTTTGCTGGAGGACGTAGTTGGCGACGCCGTCCGGCTTGGGGTGGATGAACAGGGCGCAGTTGGGGTTCCTGCTGGCGTTGGAGAAGCCAGCCACGTTCCTGGTGTATTCCACATAGTATTTCCAGGTCAACTCCTGGGTGACCTTGGAGTTGATGCCCAGCCTGCCAGGGAGCGTCAGGATGTGCGTGCCATAGTCTGCTGGAAGTCTTCCCCTGGAGCAGGGCTCAAGGTACTCCAGCTTCCCGCCGTAGACAAAGACGACAGTGCCTTTTGGGACGTCCTCACCTGTGAAGACCCCCACTCCACAAAGGGCTGTGTAGAAAAGGTAGACCAAGGCGGTCTCCTCCCTCTCACCCCTCTCGTTGATGAAGGGACATCGTCCTACCAGGACACGCTGGTACTCTCCGTCGCGCTTTACTGTGGGGTCGCACTCCTCCTCAGTGCGCGCAGCCAACAGGTCGTCTCGCGCAGCCCCCCCTTCACCATGCCCCCCCCCCGCTCCCTGCTCGGGTCTGGCCAGCCTTCTCTCCCTAGGGGAATCCGGGATGTAGATCACCTCTGGTATGGGAGGCCTTCCTGGCTCGTCTAGCGTCAGGTCTATAATTTCAGACATATGTCAAACACATTCTCACACTACCCAGACCCCTCCTTAAATACGCCTTTATTAACTCAAATTCACTCGTCCCCGCTGGGGGAGGCGGGCTCCTTGCGCTTGCTGCCAGCCCATCCAGCCAAGGCAAAACCTATTTAATAGACCAGAGCAAACCAAAAAATGAACTGCTTTCTGGAAACCGTGGCCTCAGTGTGGATGCTCTCCTTAAAGCAGGTCTACAGCGCAGTCCCGACAGAGGACACGTGCGTCCAGGAGGGGCTCGAGTCCTGCCGCGCAAGCCTGGAGCAGAGGGGCGTGGACCTGGCAGAGGCTGTGAAGCGGATGGGGAACGAGGCCCTGAGGAGGAGACAACTGGGGGATCTGACGGGGGCCAAGGCCAAGCTGATCGAGAGGAAGAGGGGCCTGAAGCGCCTGGATAAACTCAGGAGCAGCCTGACCCTCGTGGATTCTCAATTGGAGGCCCTAAGGACCACGGAGCTGGACAAGGAGCTCATGCAGACTCTCATCGCCTCCAGCGCTGCGCTCAAAAAGGCTGGGGTGGGGAAGGGCGTAAAGGAGGCAGAGCAGGTCATGTCAGAACTGGACGAGCAGCTGAGGGAGTCAGGCGAGCTCACATCCGTGCTGGCCGGGTCATTGAACGACGATTATGATATAGATATCGACGAGGAGTTTGAGGCGCTGGAGATGGAGAAGCCAGTCCAGCCAGTATACTCAAGTGTCAGGCAGACCCAGCCTGTGACGGTCAATGGACTGGAGGAGACTGTCCAGCCCGCCCAACTCAGCCTTGTCTCATCTTAACTTGCATCCTGATCCCTATTAAATATTCTAAACGACCCCCCCGTTGGAGCGGCCACAGCCTTGGCTATCAGGAGCGAGAGCCGTCTCTCCATGGACTTGCACAGCTCCTCCTTTGGGATGGCCTCGTCCTTACTGGCAGACTCTAGAAAGTTGCTGGCCTCTAGGAGCGCGTCTAGGAAATTGGGGGGGTAACACGCCATTTGTACTATGTCTAATTTTTACA
>Ga0214211_1000071_pt1 | contig 38579 bp, 30 predicted proteins | sample TroBogEpilimnion_3_FD_153049 | JGI IMG/M metagenome (GOLD analysis project Ga0214211, IMG submission 153049) | Freshwater microbial communities from Trout Bog Lake, WI - 11AUG2009 epilimnion | ecosystem: Environmental > Aquatic > Freshwater > Lake > Epilimnion/Euphotic zone | place: Trout Bog... | reverse complement strand
CAAAAAGGTTGACCAGGGTGACCGGGGCGAACCGGGTGGAGGTCGGCGTGAAGCCTGCATACCCATACCGAGGCCCGAGTTGGATCGCACCCCCATCGAGGGCCCAGGCCGGAGTGACATGCAGATGCCCCTGGAGGGAGAGCTTCAGGTCGGGGAGTCCCACATGGAAGCCCTGGTGGCCCAAGGGCAGGTCCCAGTACGAACTCAAATCCCCGGGCGACGGGGCCTGAGCCTGGGTATAGCAGAAGGAGGCCTTGATCCACCCCGCTTCGACGTGGGTCTGCGTCTCCAACTCGATGCCCCTGGACCCCGTCCTGGGCAGGTTGGTGAACACATCCCCCTCCCCGGGCAGGTAGATGTAGCTGATGGGGTCCCGGATCTGGATCCAGAACAGATTGGCCGTGGCATAGGTACTGGAGCCCACCCGGTGTCCCAGTTCCATCTCATAGGTGGTCGTCCGCTCGGGCCGGATGGTCGGGTCATCCCGCAGTTCGGCGATGGCCGGGGCGCAGAAGGCGCCGGAAGCGATGACCTTCAGGTGCCAGTCCTGTTCTGAATGCATGACCGCAAGGCGGGGGCTGGTGACGCTGCCGAACAGGCTGTGGTTGTCCACCCGGGCCCCGAGATCCAGGGAAAGCCACCCCGGTGCCCAGAGGGTCTGGAGCATCAGGGCATTGTTCATGAAATCCCAGGTGCCGGTTCTCGGGTTCGTGGCTGGGCGGTGGTACTGGACCGAGTGATCCCGGGTCTGCTCTGCGCCCACGAGGGCGCTCAGGTCTGAGCCGGAAGACCACTTGGCCTGGATTCCCGCCACGGTCCGGGTGCTGTCCTGGGTCCCGATCTCGGTGTAGTACCAGGGCTGCTGTTCCTTGTAGCTCACGTACGGTTTCAGGCTCCAGGCGCCGAGATCCACCTGGTAGGCCAGGGAGAGGAGGTCGCTCCTGAAGGTCATGGGCGGGTTGGTACCCGGCAGGAACTCCTGGGTGTAGTCCCGGACCAGGTAGTCGTCGCGGATGTACCGGACGTCGAGGCTACCGGACTTCAACCCCATGTTCAGGAAATTCATGCCCAGCTGACCACGGCGATCCACGGGGACCGCGACTGAATCCGAAACAGGGAAGGCCCCCTGCCCTCCGAGGCCGAGGCCACCGGCGTAGCTGAGGGAAAAGTCGGTGCCGGACCATGCCTTGCCGAAGGCTACAGTGGCCTGCCGCTCCAGTTGGCCCCCCATGGAGACCCCGGTGAGGCTTCCGCTGACCCCGTCCATCTGGGCACCCTGCACCGTGCTGACCTTGATGACCGCGCATTCGGCGTAGCCCCCGTAGAGCACCGAGCCGGGCCCCCGGATGATCTCGATCTTGTCGATGGTCTGAACCGGATAGTGCCAGCCGAACTGCGTGGTCCCGTACTGGGTCTCGTTCATCTCCTGCCCGTCCACGAGCAGCAAGACCTTGCCGTAGTGACCGAAATTGCCCCGGGTGGCCACCCCGACGACCCCCTGGGTGTCCGAGGCGAACTCGAAATCGGCCAGGGTACGGAGGACATCCATCAGATCCTTGGCCCCGCTCGATCGGATGTCATCCCCGCGCAGCAGCGTGACGATGCCAGGGCTGTCCCGAATGGACAGGGGAACGTAGGAAGCGACCGTGATCGGCGTGTCGAGGAGGTCCAGGAGCCTGCGCCCATCGCCCGAAGCCGGACCCTGGGCCTGCTGACCGAAACCGATGGTACAGACCAGGAGCAGGGGCACTCGGGGGACCAACGCCAAATGACGCCTCCGGAAGGTAGTTCTATTTCGGAAGCGGTTCCGCACTGGATTAATTCTAGGCGACCCCCGCAGGGGGGCCATCCGGCCAGTAGGTTCTCAGCCCCCGACCCGTTCCAGGAATCGCTCCCGGCGCTCCCGGGGCCAGCGCCCGCAGAAGGCCGGTTTCTGCTCCTTCACCCGCCTCAGGCAGAGGAGGCAGCCGGGGGTGCAGGGATTGATCAGTTCCGCGATCTCTCCCCGCGCCTTCCGCGGCCAGAGGGGATCGGCGAAGAGCACCCGCCCCAGGCCCACGAGGTCGGCCATGCCCTCCCGGAGGATGGCTTCCGCCGTGTCCGGGCTCTGGATGCGCCCGGCGGCCACGACGGGGATTCCGGGAAGGGCCTGCTTGATGGCCTGGGCGTAGGGGACCATGAAGCCCTCCTTCGCGTCGTCTTCCACGTACCGGGGGAGCTGGAAGGCGTCGTAGCACCCGGTCATCACCGACAGGTAGGTGATCCCGGCCTTGGCCAGCTCCCGGGCGAAGGGGAGGGTGTCCGCCAGGGTCAGGCCGCCGGGCACGTACTCATCCGCGAGGAACCGGTAGCCGACCGTGAAGGCGCTGCCCACCTCGGCCCGGACGGCGGCCAGGACTTCGAGAGGGAAGCGCATGCGCCGCGAGGCGTCTCCGCCGTAGGCATCCTCTCGGAAGTTCGTGCGGGGGGACAGGAACTGCGGAAGCAGGTAGCCCGTGCCGCCGTGCAGCTCCACCCCGTCGAACCCGGCTTCCCGGGCGCGCCGGGCCCCGGCGGCAAAGGCCTGCACGACCCGGTCGATGCAGCCCTGGTCCATGGCCCGGGGTACCACGCCCCAGGTTTCGAAGGGTGAGGGCGCGATCCGGTCCGGCCGGTTCGCGTAGCGGCCCGCGTGGTGGATCTGCAGCACCGCGGGGATGCCCTGGCGCTGGATGGTGCGTGCCAGCCTGGCCAGCCCCGGGATGAAGCGGTCCTCGGAAATGAGCAGGGTCCGGGGACTGCCAAGACCGCAGGGCTCGACGGTCACGTTCTCCACGACGACCAGGCCCACGCCCGATCGGGCCATCTCGTCGTAGTAGTCGAGCACGAGGTCGTCCACCTCGTGGTCCTCGCGGGGATAGGCGAGGTAGAGCGGCAGGCTGACGATCCGGTTGGGCAGCCGGGTGCCGCCGAGACTGAGGGGGCTGAACAGGAGCCGGTCCATTCAGCCGTTCACATGGACCAGGGTGGCCTCGGGGTACCTCAGTCCGGCGGCGATCCCCGGCGGCGCCACGGCCTCGATCTGGGCCAGCTCACCGGAGGTGAGCACGATCTCCAGCGCGGCGAGGTTCTCGACCAGGTGGCTGCGGTGCGTGGTGCCGGGGATGGGCACGATGTCCTCTCCCTGGGCCAACACCCAGGCCAGGGCCAGCTGGGAAGTGCTGACGCCCTTCTGGCGGGAGAGCCCCTCGATCTTCGCCACCAGATCCAGATTCTTCTGGAAGTTCTCCCCTTGGAACCGCGGCGCATTCCGCCGGTAGTCGCCTTCGGGAATGTCCTCCAGCTTGCGGAACCGGGCCGTGAGGAACCCGCGGCCCAGGGGGCTGTAGGCCACGAAGGTGATGCCCAGTTCCCGGACCGTGGGGAGGATTGCGTCCTCGGGGTCCCGCGTCCAGAGGGAATACTCCGTCTGCAAGGCGGAGATGGGATGGACGGCATGGGCCCTGCGGATGGTGGCCGGGGAGGCCTCGGAGAGTCCCAGGTATCGCACCTTCCCGGCCTTCACCAGATCGGCCATGGTTCCCACGGTCTCCTCGATGGGAACGGTCCGGTCCACCCGATGCTGGTAGTAGAGATCGATGTGCTCCACACCCAGGCGCCTGAGGGAATCGTCACAGCAGGCCCTGACATAGTCGGGCCGTCCGTTCACCCCCTTGAAGCTCCCATCTTGGCCCCGCATGTTGCCGAACTTGGTGGCCAGTACCACCTCTGGCCGACGGCCCCGGATGGCCCGACCCACCAGTTCCTCGTTCTTGAATGGCCCGTACATGTCGGCGGTGTCCAGGAAGTTCAGGCCGCGGTCGAGGGCGTGGTGGAGGGTGGCGATGGACTCGGCTTCGGTCCCGCTCTTGTAGAACTCGCTCATGCCCATGCAGCCGAGGCCCAGGGCGGAAATCTCCAGGTTGGAATGGCCAAGGGTGCGGGTTTTCATGATTCCTCCTCCGTGGGGCCTGTCCAGGTGCTGGCTTCCCAAGATCCAAACCGCGTGCCGGTGCGAAGTTCGGCGTTGGTTTTCAAGCGGTCCCAGGTCCTTATTGTATCCTTCTCTACCCTCTGCCATTTTAGATGTTGAAGGTTAGTTGGCAGTGTTGGATTGGTTTTTGGGGAGATGAATCCTCCTTTCCCGCACCGCCAGCCCGTGCGAATGGAGATGCGCCATGCCCAATTTTGCCTCGGCTCTGAAAGAGGAAATCGTCCGGCTCGCTCGGAAGGAACTGCGCAGTGAGACCGAAAGGCTGAAGAAGGCCTCGTCCCAATATCGGTCTGACATAGCCGCGCTGAAGCGGCGAGTCGAAGCCCTGGAAAAGCAGGTGTCCCGGGTTGAGAAAAAATCCAAGAGCAGCCAGGCCCCGGAGGGTTCTGCTGAGGCGATCCCCGTGCGGTTCAGCGCCAAGGGCCTGGCCTCCAAAAGGCAGCGCCTGGGGCTGGCCGCCGGGGATATGGGGCTTCTCCTGGGGGTCTCCGCACAGACCATCTACAACTGGGAGGCGGGCAAATCCCGACCGCGCCAACAACAGCTGGAGGCCATCGCGGCCCTGAGGGGCCTGGGCAAGCGGCAGATCAATGCCCGACTCACGGAACTCGCCGGATAGGCGCAGCCCGACCCGGAGCGCCCCCTTGGCAGTCCGGCCCAGGTGCCGCATACTATGTTTTTGCAGGATCTTTGTCAGTTTCATCACGCGATATCCAGAAAGGTGGAGGGACGGGCCCTGTGAAACCTTGGCAACCTGCGGAAGCAAGGTGCCAATTCCTGCCGCGAGTCATCGCGGAGAGATGCTGAAGTGTCATGAACTGACAGCAGACGGGCCCGAGAAATCGGGCCCGTCTGCTTTTTTGGATCGCCGTGAAACGATGAGATCCCTTCATTCATGGAGGCTCTTATGAGCGAGCAGTTCCTCGATACCAACGTGCCAGGCAACCCGGCCTACCACTTCACCATCCAGCCCCCCGTCCGGGAGGGCGGGGCCGGCTGGCTCCGCCGGCCCGAGCTGGTGCCGGATGCGGGCCAGGCCACCCAGTGCGTGCACGGGGGCGTGCAGCCGGACCCCGCCTACGGGGCGGTCATGCCGCCGCTCTACCTGTCGTCCACCTTCGCCTTCAAGGACATCTGCACCAACGCGGGCTACGACTACACCCGCAGCGGCAACCCCACCCGCACGGCCCTGGAGGAGGCCCTCGCCCTGCTGGAAGGGGGCCATGGCGCCACCTGCACCAGCACGGGCATGAGCGCCATCCTGGTGGCCCTGAACCTGCTAGAACACGGCAGCCACCTCATCGCCACCGTGGACTGCTACGGGGGCACCTTCCGGCTGCTGGAGCATGCCCGGCGGTTCTACGGACTGGAAGTCACCTACCTGGACCTGGCGGACCTCGCGGCCCTGCAGGCGGCCATCCGGCCCCACACGCGCATGATCTGGATCGAGACGCCCTCGAATCCCCTGCTCCGGCTCACGGACATCGCCGCCGTGGCCGAGCTCGGCCATCGCCAGCCGGACTGCCTGGTGGCCGTGGACAACACCTTCCTGTCGCCCTTCTTCCAGCGCCCCTTCGCCCTCGGGGCCGACCTCGTCATCCACTCCACGACGAAGTACCTCAACGGCCACAGCGACGTGGTGGGCGGGGCCGTGGTATCGGGGCCGGGCCGGCAGTTGCTCACCCAGCAGATCCAGAGCGTGAACAACCTGCTGGGCACCTCCCAGTCGCCCCACGACTGTTTCCTGGTGCTCCGCGGCCTGAAGACCCTGCCCCTGCGCATGCGCCAGCACGAAGCCACGGCCCAGCAGATCGCCGAGTTCCTGCTGGCCCATCCCGCCGTGGGCAAGGTCCACTACCCGGGCCTGCCCAGCCACCCGCAGCACACTCTCGCCCGGCGCCAGCAACGGGGCTTCGGCGGCATGCTCAGCTTCGAGCTGAAGGAGGGCGGCAACGAGCGGCTGAACCATGTGCTCCGGGGGCTGCGCTGGTTCACCCTGGCCGAGAGTCTGGGCGGGGTGGAATCCCTGGTGGCCCACCCGGCCTCCATGACCCACGCCTCCATGACGCCCGAAGCCCGCCGGCACGCCGGCATCAGCGACGACCTCATCCGCCTCTCCATCGGCCTGGAAGACGTGGAGGACCTCCGCTCGGATCTGGCCCAGGCCCTGACCTTTCCCTGATGCCCTCCCGGTTCCGACCGGAACCGGGATCCAAACCGAAGGAACAAGATCTGACGGCCCACCTAAGACAGCAAGGGGGCCTGGAGACGTCTCAGTTGTATTAATACTTAATTATTTTAATTAACTAACTTGACAATGAATTTGATTTCAACGATGCTGGATGCCTGGGGTTTGCCCCACCCCCTTTCGGAGAGCGCCATGCCCGGCTCCACTCACGACGACCCCCTTCCCGACTGCCGTCCGTCCGCTGGCCCCCGGATTCTGCCCGCCTCTGCTCCCTCAGGTTTCGTCAGCCTTGTGGGTGCCGGCCCGGGTTGCCCTGACCTGATCACCCTGCGAGGCCTCAAGTCGCTGGCGGCCGCTGAAGTGGTTCTCTACGACGCCCTGCTGGACCCCAGCTTCACCGAGTATTTTCCCCAACAGGCCCTCGCCCTCTCCGTGGGTAAGCGCGGCGGACAGGCCCAGGTCGAACAGTCCGACATCCACCGCCTGATGATCGATCACGCCAGGGGCGGACGGCGGGTGGTGCGCCTCAAGGGGGGGGATCCCCTGGTCTTCGGCCGGGGCGGCGAGGAGGCCCGGGCCCTCGAGGCCGCCGGCATCTCCTTCGAGGTGATCCCCGGGGTCAGCGCCCTCCAGGCCGCCGCTGCCGGCGCGGGATTCCCTCTCACGCACCGGGAGGTCAGCCGCCGCATTACGATCCTGGAGGGCCACCACCTGCCAGACACGGCGGCGGCCTGGCGGGACCTGGCGGCCAGCGGCGGGACCATGGCCGTCTACATGGGCACCCGCACCCTGCAGGCCCTGTCCCGGTCCCTGCTGGAGCACGGCGCCCCACCCACCCTGCCCGTGGCGCTGGTGGAGCGGGCCCAGAGTCCTGGCCAGACCAGCACCTTCTCGACCCTGGGCCATGCGGCCGCTGGCGCCCTGCGTCCTACCACCCCCGGCCCCGGACTCTTCTTCATCGGCGAGGCCTTGAACCACCGCTTCCACCCCACCCTGGAGATCCCTCATGAGCCTCTTGCCCCTGTTTCTGGATCTGCGCGGGAAGCGCGTGCTCGTGGTGGGCGGCGGGAACGTCGCGCGAGCTAAGGTCCTGGCCCTCCGCCCCACAGGGTGCAGCCTCCGGGTGGTGTCCCTGACCTTTGCACCGGCCTTCCTGGAGGCGCTGGATGGCTTCGACCTCGAGCGCCATCACCGGGCCTTCCAGCCCGCTGATCTGGAGGGCGTGCACCTGATTATCAGCGCCACCAATGACTCGGCGGCCAACAGGATCGTCGCCGCCCATGCCCGTTCACTGGGCCTCTGGGTGAATGCCGTGGATGATGCCGCGTCCTGCGATGCCCTGTTTCCCAGCATCCTCCGCCGGGGACCCTTCGTGGCCGCCATCAGCACGGAGGGGGCTTTTGCGGGGCTAAGCCGGGTGGTCCGGGAAGCACTGGAGGGACTGGTGCCCGACGCCACCGTCCCGGAGTTCGAGGCCCTGGTGAAGCTCCGCCAGCAACTCAAGCAGACCCCTCCCGATCCCCACCAGCGGGCCGAGTACCTCCGCGACATCCTCTGGCAGATCCAGCAGGACACCCTCCTTCCCAAGGCCTCCAACCAATGACCGACCACCCTGTTGAAGCCCTCAAGGCCGCCTCCAGCCACCTGCGGGGGAACCTGGCGGAGGAAGTGGCCAGCCCAGACCCGTCCTTTTCCAAGGATGGCCAGGTTCTTGTCAAGTTCCATGGTTTCTACCAGCAGAAGGACCGCTTCGAGAAGACGAAACCGCCGGTCCTGATGCTGCGGGGCCGCATTCCCGGGGGACGCCTCAGCGCCGAGCAGTACCTGGCCTGGGACCACCTGGCGGACAGCTATGGTGACGGCACCCTGCGCCTCACGTCCCGCCAGAGCCTCGAGCTGCATGGCGTCCTCAAGGGCGACGTGAAGGCCACCCTGCTGGGCCTCCAGGCCGCCCTGCAAACGACCAAGGGCGCCTGCGGAGATGTGGTCCGCACGGTCACCCAGGCCCCCAATCCCTGGCTGCGGCCCGATCTGGCCCAGCTGGACGTGGTGGTGGACCGCCTCGCTTCGCATTTCCAGGCCACTTCGAATGCCTACGCTGAGATCTGGCTGGATGGCGAGCGCGTGGACCCAGAACGGGAGCAGGAGCGCCTCTACGGGCCCACCTACCTGCCCCGCAAGTTCAAGATCAGCGTCACCGTCACCGGGGAGAACCTGGTGGACCTCTACACCAACGACCTGGGGCTGGCCGCCTCCTTCGACTCGAAAGGGTTCCTGAATGGTTTCTTCGTGCTGGCCGGCGGGGGCATGGGCATGACCCACGGGGATGACACCACCTTTCCGCGGGTGGCCGATCTCCTGGGCTGGATCCCGCCCGCGGCCCTGCTCCCGGTGGCCGAGGCCGTGGTGGGCGTGCACCGCGACGAGGGCAATCGCGAGGACCGGAAGCGGGCCCGCCTGAAGTACGTCATCGCCCGCAAAGGGCTGCCCTGGTTCAGGGCCGAGGTGGAGGCCAGGGCTGGAATTACCTTCGAAGCCCGCGCCATTCCGCCCTGGCACACGACGCCGGTGCTGGGCTGGCTGGACCGCGCGGATGGCAGCCTGGCCCTGGGGCTCTCCATCCGTTCCGGGCGCATCGGGGGGCCCCTCAAGGCGGCCCTGCAGGAAGTGGTCAGGACCTTCCGTCCTGCGCTTCAGCTCAGCCCGGATCAGGACCTGATCCTCCTGGGACTGGAGCCCGAGGACCGGCCCCTGGTCGAGGCCGTCCTCGCCAGGCATGGCCAGCCTTTGAAGGCGGGGGATCCCCTGGCCGCCCGGGCCATGGCCTGCGTGGCGCTGCCCCTGTGCGGCCTGGCCCTCGCCGAGGCGGAGCGGATTCTCCCGGACCGCCTCGACAACATCCGTGGGGCCCTGTCGCGCCAGGGGCTCGGGGACCGGAGCCTCATCTTCCGCATGACCGGCTGCGCCAACGGCTGCGCCCGGCCCTATACCGCCGAACTCGCCCTAGTAGGTCAGACCGCGAAGAGCTACGCCTTGTACGCGGGCGGCGATCCCGAGGGCACGAGGCTAGCCTTCCCCGTGGCCCACAAGCTGACCCTGGAGGAATTCCCCTCAGCCCTGGACCGCCTCTTCGCCGCCTGGGCGACACAGGGACTTCAACACGAAGCCTTCGGCGATTTCACAGCCCGACTGGGTGCCGACGAACTGAGGCAGGTCCTCGAACTCAAGGCCGAGGCCGACCGTGTTTCCCCTCTACCCTGGACCAGCGATTCTCCCCTACCTTAAACGAAGGAGAAGTGTCATGTCGGAACAACCTCAGGCCGAGAGAAAATCGACCCCAGAGTTCTCCCTCGACACCTGGGCCGTCCTGGTCGCCCTCTTCGCCGCGGCCCTGATCCGCTTTGGCCTGATCCCCAGGGTCCCCTGGTAGCAGGAGCGCTCCGTGAGTCGGCGCCCGGCTCCGTGAGGCCGCCCTTCTGACCTCTCAGTTCCTCATTTCTCGCCCCTTCTGTTTCCTACGCCACCCAGCGAGGTCATCCATGGCTGCTGCCATCGCCCTGCCACAGGATCCACCCAGCTCCGTCAGCACCAAATTCCTCCGGCTCCTTCCCGGTCTGGCCCTGCTCTTTGCCATCGGTTTCGCCGGCAAGCTCCTCGAAAAAAACATCAATGCCTATGCCAAGGGCCACCATCTGGCTGTCCCCAACATCGAGTACGTCCTCTGGGCCATCCTCATTGGCCTGGTCATCTCCAATGTCTTCGGCCTCGCGGACATCTTCAAGCCCGGCGTCGCCACCTACGAGTTCTGGCTCAAGGCAGGCATCGTCCTCCTGGGCTCGCGCTTCCTCCTGGGCGATGTCTGGAAATTGGGCGGCGTCAGCCTGCTCCTGGTGGCCCTTGAAATCGCAGGCTCCCTCGCCTTCATGACCTTCCTGGGCCGGGCCTTCGGCCTCCGGCCCAAGCTGACCACCCTCCTGGCCGTCGGCTCGGCGGTGTGCGGTGTGAGCGCCATCATCGCCACCAAGGGCGCCATCGATGCGGACGAGCAGGATTCCTCCTTCGCCATCGCGGCCATCCTCGCCCTCGGCGCCATCGCGCTCTTCACCTTTCCCCTTATCGGTCATGCGCTCCATCTCTCCGATCACGCCTACGGTGTCTGGGCCGGCCTTGCTGTCGACAACACCGCCGAGGCCGCCGCCGCAGGGGCCCTGTATTCCGACGCCGCAGCCAAACTCGCGATCCTTACGAAGACCACCCGCAATGCCCTCATCGGCTTTGTGGTGCTCGGCTACGCCATCCACTGGGCCCGGAAGGGCGAGGCCCACGCTGTCGGTCACAAGGCCGCCTTCCTGTGGCAGAAGTTCCCGAAATTCGTCCTGGGATTCCTGCTGATCTCGCTGCTGGCCACCGTCGGTTTCTTCACCAAGGATCAGAACACGGCCCTGGCCAACCTCTCGCGCTGGGCCTTCCTGCTCACCTTCGCGGGCGTGGGCCTCCGCACCAACTTCCGGGAGATGCGCAAGCAGGGCCTCCGGCCATTTGTGGTCGGCTTCATCGGCGAGATCGCCATCGCCCTCTTCACCCTGGTGCTCGTCATCGTCACCGGGCACCTCTTCGGGTTCTGATCCACGACCAGCTGTCGCGCCGTCAGTCCTTCACCTGCTCCACCTTGAGGGTTCCCTTGGGCCTGGCGAAGATCTTGACTTTCCAGGGCCGGGTCAGGGCCTGGGTCACGTAGCTGCCGGGCGCCGGGCGGCGGACCCTCCAGCGGACGAGGAGGTCATCCCCCTGTGGGACCGGGTCCAGAAATTCGACGGTGTAGCCGCCCGTGGGCCGCAGGCCGGCGTGGGCCACCACGGCGCTGTCCTTCTTGAAATCAATTTGCGGCAGCTTCAGGTCCAGCCGTCGGCAGAGCTTGGCCAACCGGGCCGGGTGGGTGACCACTTCCGCGACCGGAGCCTCCTCGCCTCCGTACTGTCCCCGCCACTCCTGGACCTCCTCGGTTTGAGCCGTTCCCGCTGCAGGCCAGGCGCTGAGCGCCCAGGGAAGGAGGCAGAGCGACAAGGACAGGGAGGGCAGGTTCATGACCGGCCCCCGGTATCGGATGGCGTCTCCGGCTGCCGGGCCCCGAGGCGGCCCGATAGGGCGAGGATGAGGAACAGGACCAGGGGGATCAAGACACCCGCGTCGATGGACCAGGGTTCAGGCCCCAGAATCCCGAGGATGGCCCCCACGAAGGATCCCAACAGAGACAGGGCGAACCACCCGAACAGGGGCCAGAATCGTGCCTTCCCCAAGTGATGGTAGAGACCGGAGCCAAGAAGGCCCGCCACTCCGCCAGCCACCCCGCCAACCAGATCCGCGCCGTGGGCGCCCAGGTGGTGGTTCGCCGCCAGGCCGGAGGCGAGGACGGCACCGGTGAACCCGAACAGCCCAAAGCGAAGCAGGGCACCGAGGCTCATGGAAAGGCCGCGCCTCCAGCCCACTCCATCTGCCTGCTCCCACAGCCAGAGGGCGGCCACCAGACTCCCAAGACCCGCCAGGACAAGTCCAGCCAGGGAGAAGAGGGAAACCGCTGCGCCACGCCCGTCCCCATGGAGGAGCCTGGGGACCACCAGAGCCAGGGCCACCAACACAAGAGCCAGGGCCAGGTAGTACTCATAGCGCACGAACCCGGCCTCTCGGCCGGATGGAGTGGGTGGAGCATCCTTCATTGAGTGAGGATCCATGGGTGCGGCTCGGGTGACCCGGAAGGAGAGGTGAGCCCCAGGATCGCAGTCCTCCCCTTTCCGTCAAGGAATGGAACTGGCCGTGACTTGAATCGGTCCGGAATCATCCGATACTGCCTTAGAGGTCATAACAAAACTCGACGAGGCCGCGATGAATCCAGGCGGGATGCACCGCAAGGAAGGGCCCGCAGGGCAACGTGGTTCGTTGTTCAAGGGACCTGACGCCGCGGAGCGCCTGCCTGGCTTCATCCCTCCGGGCGAGGGGCGGCGGGCGTCGCGATCCAGCGTCACGCTCGTCGCGCGTAGTACCTGCTACGCTTCGACTCGCGATCCTCGCCTCGCTCGCCCGACACCCCTCGCGCGGCGCCGTGGGGTTTTGTTATGACCTCTTAGCACCCCGACCGAAAAATTCTTGTGAGGACACCATGGCCCACCAATGGACGCGCATCGTCATGAAGGGCCGGGCCCAGGTGATCCCTCCGATCTGTCCGATCTGCCTCGGCCCCGCCGACCAGAAGCTCCGCTACGGCTACAAGGGCCTGGAGGGCTGGGTCACGCGGACCACGTATTATCAGACGTTCACCTATTGCGCGGACTGCCAGCCCCAGGTGGCCTCGGCCACGAGGCTGCGCCGTTGGGGCTACTTCGGCGTGGTGGTGGGCGGCATCGCCCTCATCCCGCTCCTGCTCGCCCTCTCTTCACTCGTGAAGGACCCGGCCACCGGCAAGGTCTCCGACCTCGCGCTCAATGTGGGCATGGCCGTGGCCGGCCTGTTGAGTGCGGGCGTGGCGGTCCTGGTCTACTGGGTGGCCCGGACCCTCAAGCGCCGAAGCCATCCCCTGCGGCCCGGGCAGCTCGTCTGGGGCCCCGGGGCCTTCTATACCGGGAGCGCCCGCATGGGCCTCAGCAGCAACACCTCTGTCTACAAGGCCGTGCGCCCCGAGTGGATCGCCGCCCTGGCCCGGGCCAATCCTGAGCAGGTCGATGATGCCGCCTACCAGGCCTTGACGGGCTCCGCGCGTCCCGCAGTCCCGCCCGACTCCCGACCCTTCGGACCCGGCTGATGAGGCTCCGCCTCGGGGACCTTCCCGCGGACCGGGTGGATCTGCTGAAGCGGGTTGCTCGGGAGCAGGGACTCGGGGAAGGGACCCTGTTCCTGGTCCAATCCCACCGCTGGCTGATGGTCATGGGCCTGCTCTGCCTGGGAGCCGGCCTCGCCTCCGCCTGGATCCTGGTCCGCGGCGTATCGGACTGGCCCCGCCCTGCGGATGCCGCGCTGCCCTGGATCGGGCTGCTGGGCCTGGTCTACGGTCCCCTTGCGCTCAAGGAATTCGCCCAGATCCTCGGTGCTGAGCTCAAGCCCTTCCTTCTGCTCACCCCCTTCAACCTGATCCGCTGCCGGGGCAGCCACCGCCCTCTGGAGCTGTACCGCCTGGCAGAGGCGCGCGCCTTTGACCGGGTGGAGGAGTACCATGGCGTGAAATGGGCGGGCCAGGCCTATGCCTTCACCTTCGACGGAGGCGCCCCCATCAAGTTCGTCCTCCGCAAGGCGAAGGACATCGAGGTCGCGGAGCGCACCCTGGCCCTGGCCCGGGCGGCAGGGCGGGGCGAGCCGCTGCCGGACCTCCCGGTCCGTCGGGCGGGCCACCTGGGCCCCGGCTATTCCCTTCCGGAACCGAAGCCGAGTGGTCTCGAGAAGTTTTTCGACCCTGCTTCTGAAACCTGGCTGCTCGTCCTGGGCTTCCTCTGCCTGGCCTTCATCCCCTATGCCCTCTTCCGGTGAGACCTTGACCGACCTGTCCCCGTTCCCCCAGGACCTGGCCCAGTTGCCCGATGGGGAGCGCATTCAGGAGGCCTTCGGGTGGGCCCCCGCCGCCTGGGGGCTGGTCCTCTTCACCTTCAGCCTCCTCCTGGCCTTCCAACCCGCGAGACTGGGCACGGGCGAACGGATCGGCCTGGGCTCCGCCCTTCTCGGCAGCCTCATCCTCTGGTCCTACGAGGTCCTGCGCCGCCGCCAGCCGAAGGTTCTTGTGCGCCGAGGTCCCACCCTGGCGCTGTACCTGCGTGGCAAGCTGGCCCGTGAAGTGGGAGTCGCAGCCAGCGGCATCTACCTCCGGCATCCGTCCCGGACCTGGGGACCCATCCTCATGACCACCCTGGGCACGCTGGCGGCCGGGTCCTTCCTGCTGCCGGGAGGGCCCGCCACGACCTGGGGAGACCGGCTTACGGCGGCCCTGGCCGCCCTCAGCTTCGCCACCCTCTGCAGCACGCTCGTGCGCACCCGCCTGTTCTGCGAAGAGGCGCTGATTCCCCGGGATGGCGGCGGGCTCCAGCATCTGCTGGTGCGCAAGCGGGACCTGCCGAGGATCTTCCGCCCCCCCTCCTGAGGCCAGGACTGGTCTTCGGAACATCCTCTTGGGCTCGGGCGCCCCCCTCAGTCCACCGCCACGGGGAACCCCTGGGTGGATTCTGAGGCGGCGGCGACGGGGGTCTGCCGTCCGCCGGTGAGCTCGTCCACGCGACGGCGCACGTAGGTCTCCAGCGAGGTGGTGGTGATGCGCCCGGTGTGCTGGGGATCCGCCGCGCCCGCCAGGCCTTCGCGGAGGGCCTTGGTGAAGGCGCCGTTGTTCCAGACCGGGCTTTCCAGGCTGGTCTGGGCCCCGGTGCTGGAGCTGAACACGACGGTGCCTGGCCCCGACTGGATGAGCTCATTGATGAAGCGGATGCGCTTCATCGAGTCGTCGAGGCTGCGCATGCGGCCCTCGCCCAGGACATTGCCGCTGTGGCAGGTGTCCATGAGCATCAGGGTGCGGCCCTGGGTGGCGTCCAGGCGCGCCTTGATCGCCCGGCCATCGACCCCCCAGCTGCCCTGGCTGAAATCGTAGGGCACCAGGAAGTAGCTGGATTTCTCGGCATTGGTGCCCCCGTGCGACGAAAAGAAATAGAGGGTCACGGTGGCCGGCCCCGAGGAGGCCGCCAGGTCGTCCATGGCCTCGAGGATCTGCTTCTCCGTGGCCTGATCATCGAGCAGCAGCTTCACCTCCACCTTGTCGAAGAGCCTCCCTGCCTGGTGCTGGAACTCCCGGGCGATGTCGGCGGCATCCTTGGCGGGAAACTGGAGGTTGTACTTCGGACTTGCGTACTGGGTGACGCCCACGGCCAGCACCCGCAGGGTGGGGGGCTGAGGTTCGGGCGTGGGAACCGGTGTCGGCGCGACTGGGACGGGGGTGGTCGTGGTCTCCTGAGGCGGGGCGACGGTCACCTGCCGCTCGGCCAGCTCCGAGAGCTGTCCGTCCTCCAGTTCGGCCTGGATGCCCACGGTCGCGGACCGGGGCGGCAGGTTCACGGGAACCGGGTAGGTGCGGTCCAGGCCCTCGAAGGTCTCCTTGGCCTGCTGCGGGCGGATGCCCCGGCTCGGCGGTACCCTCGCCCCGTCCAGGAACACGCGGAAACCCTTCACCGGCCTGGCGGCGCCATAGGTCCGCAAGGAGACCTGGAACGTGGCAGCCCGAGCCGGGACGGCTTCCCCTTCGGCGGGGGAAAGGATCCGGAGCACGGGTGGCAGTTCGTCCATGCGGGGGATCACCGTCACCTGAGCCTCGGTGCCGCCCTGCCCAGCCTGGAGCTTCTGCAGGGCCGCGGTCTCATCCAGGGTGCCCATCAACAGCGCCATCAGCTCCGGCTTCCAGAACCGCTCGCGGAAGTGGGACAGGGGGAAGTAGTCGGCGGTCTGATTGGTGCGGTTCACCTGCCAGCCCACCAGGCTTTCGCCGCCGAGGCTGGTGCAGAAGCATCCCGAGGGCGTCCACAACACCCACCGCTGGTCCGCCGCCACGAAGAGACTCAGGAGCTCCCGACCATCCGAGGTGCGGTACCACCGGAAGGTGCCATCGGCCAGCAAGGCCACGGCCACCCGGCCATCTTCGCGCTGCGCCAGGCCCCAGACGGCGGCCGGTGCGTGCACCTTCCAGCGCTCGGCGCCCTGGGCCGAGTAGGCCCGCAGGTACCAGTCCGTGCCCAGGAGGAAGGTCGCGCCGCCGGGGGCAACGGAGAGGCTGCGGGTGGTTTCCGCCGGTTCCAGGGCCAGTGGGTGGCCGTTCAGGACCGGATGCTCGCCGTCCTTCCAGCCCTCCACACGGAGGCCCGGCGCCTCCAGGCGGGGAGCCACCATCGCCTGGGCCTGGCTCAGGCCCAGTTCCGCCACGGAGAAGGCCAGTCCCTGGGCCCCCGACAGACGCCCTGCCAGGGGCACCACCTGGGCCTGGGCATCGAGGCGGTAGGCCTCCCGGGCCACCCGCAGATCTCCCTGGGGGCCAGCCTGGATGAAGCGAGGCCGACCCAGGGCGTCCATCACGCCCCAGGCCGGATCCTGGGCGGCGTAGGCCACCTCGCCATTGCCTAGGGGGACCAGATCGGACACGGTGGCCCTGGAGATGGGAGTCTCCGTGGCCGTACCTCGCCCCCCCTGGGCCCAGCGGCGCAGCACGTTGCGCGAGGCGCCGAAGTCCTCGCCCCCGGCGGCCAGCAGTGTCTGGGCATCGGCGCTCCAGGCCACCAGGCCCAGCTTCGGCGTCCCCGGCTCGGGCACGAACACTACGCTCAGGTCCGCTGCCGCCCGCACCTCCACCCTGGGGCTGTCTGCATAGGCCACGGCCACGTGGCTGCCATCGGGACTGAAGGCGATGCCGAAGGGGCCCGGCATCGACCCCTTCACCCGCCGCAGCAGTCTGAAATCCGGGCCATAGAGCCGGATGAAGCCGTCATCGCCGGTGGCGGCGTAGCGGCCCTGGGCGTCGAAGGTCCCGCGATAGCTGGGCTGGGGGTAGTCCAGATCCTGGCCCAGCAGGGTCCCGTCGGACACCCGGAGCAGGCGCAGTCCCAGGTTGCCGCCCAGGTGGGCCACCAGCCGCTGGCCGTCCGGGCTGAAGACCAGGAAGTTCACCACCTGCGGGCCCACCTGGAGGATGCGCAGGCAGCTGCCCGTGCGGGTGTCCACCAGCAGGATGCGATGACTGTCCTCCCGGCTGCCGCGGGTCCAGCCGCCCAGGGCCGCCACGCGGCCGTCGGGCGAGAGCGCGGCCGCGTAGAACATGCCGACCTTGCCGTCTTCCACAGCGGGACGGAGGGTGCGCAGGAGGCGCCCCGTGGGCACCTCCCACAGGCGGGCAGTCTTGTCCTCGGAGGCGGTCAGGGCCAGCTGGCCATCCCGGCTGAGGGACAGGGCCCGGATGGCCGCGATGTGCTGGCCTGTCTCCAGGCGCAGAACAGGCGCCAACTTCAGCGCGGAGGGAGCGGGCCCGGGTACCTGGGACTCGCGGCCTCCGTGGTCGGCCCCCCCCACGGCGACCGGGAGGGTCACCACCTGGACGGGCGTGGGTGGCACGTTCACGGTGACGTTCACCACCGACGGGGCCGGCGCGGCTGGGAGCGGGGCTTCGGCGTTTCGCACCACCTGATCGAAGGCAGGCCAGCGCATCTCCCGCAGTTGTTCCAGCAGCGTCTCGCGCCGCGCCTTCGCTTCGGCGCTGCCGCGACCGATCCAGTCGCTCATCCAGCCGATGAAGCTGGGCAGCTTAGCCGCCACGGCCATGACCAGCGGTACGATCTTCGCCTGCCCCTGGCCCTGGCAGTCCGCGCCGTCCAGGTAGCCGATGAGCTCATCCGTGGCCCGCTGGGACGTTTCCAGCCGGGCCCGGTACACCTTCTCCCGGCGCAGGTCGTCCTGGCCCACGTCCAGGATCAGCTGGTCCAGGAAACCGTTGCTGGATTCCCGGGCGATCCGGTACCGCCTCTGGGCCTCCCTCAGTTTGGGGCTGTCCGGCGGACACCGGCGGGCCGTCTGCCGCAGCGCCTCCTCCGCCGTCGTGCGCCGGCTCGCCAGGGTGGCCAGCAGTTCGTGCAGCGAGGGCTGCGCGGCCAGGGCCGCCACCGACATCGCCAGGACACAGAACATCGATCGAAGGGAGTGCGTCATGGTTCACCCGTCGGACCCCATGCGGGGATGAGCTGGTCGGAGCGGCAGTAGGTCAGTAAGTGCCTTCAGGGTAGTCGGGACCCTGGAGGATGTTTCCAGTAAACAGCAGGGTGGAGGCGCCATTGAACCCGCGCAACTGCCCACACGTCTGCCCACACGTCGAACAGAGCCGTCCCTTGGTGGTCACCGCAATTCCGCCAGGGCCTTCCTGGCGTTTTCATTCCCTTGGTCGGCGGCCTTCCGGAACCACTCGGCCGCCTGGACCAGGTCCTTGGGCACCCCCTTCCCGTACTGGTACATGAAACCGAGGTTGCACTGGCCGTAGGGTTCACCCTGCTGTGCGGCCCTGCGGTACCACGTGACCGCCTCGGCATCGCTCTGGGCCACGCCCCGCCCGTTCTGGTACATCACGCCGAGCCAATTCTCGGCCCCGGGGTAGCCCTGATCGGCCGATTTCCTTAACCAGTTCACGGCCTCGGCATCGTTCCTGGCCATGCCCTTCCCGGCCTGGCACATCACGCCCAGGTTGTACTGGCCCTGGCTCAGCCCATGCTCGGCGGATCTGCGATACCACGCGACGGCCTCGGTATCGCTCTGGGCCACGCCCCGCCCATTCTGGTACATCACCCCGAGCCAATTCTCTGCCTCGTGGTTGCCCTGATCTGCTGCCTTGCGGAACCAGGCGACGGCCTCGATCTCGTTCTTGCCGACACCTTTCCCGGCCTGGTACATCACGCCCAGGTTGTACTGGGCCTGGCTCAATCCGTGCTCGGCGGACCTGCGGTACCACGCGACGGCCTCGGCATCGCTCTGGGCCACGCCCCGCCCATTCTGGTACATCACCCCGAGCCAGTTCTCTGCCCCGGCGTAGCCCTGCTCGGCCGATTTCCTCAGCCAGTTCACAGCCTCGGCATCGTTCCTGGCCACGCCCTTCCCGGCCTGGTACATCACGCCCAGGTTGTACTGGGCCTGGCTCAACCCGTGCTCGGCGGACCGGCGGTACCACGCGACGGCCTCGGCATCACTCTGGGTCACGCCCCGTCCATTCTGGTACATCACGCCGAGCCAATTCTCTGCCTCCTGGCTGCCGCGCTCGGCGGCTTTGCGAAACCAGGAGAACGCGTTGGATTCACTCTGAGCGACGCCTTTCCCGTTCAAGTAGGCCTGGGCCACCTGCACTTGCGCGGCAGGGTTGCCCTGCTCCGCCGATTTCCGGTTCCACGCCAGGGCCTCCACATCGGATTGGGCAACGCCTTTCCCCTGCTGGTACATGTAGCCCAGCCCACTCTGGGCCCAGGGGTTCCCCTGTTCTGCCGCCCTGCGGAACCAGCTGGCGGCATCCCCATCACTCTGGGGCACCTCGCGCCCGGTCAGGCAGGCCACTCCCAGGAAGAACTGACCGAAGGGCCAGCCCTGCTCCGCAGACTTCCGGAACCACAGGACGGCTTCCGCTTCGTTTTTCTCGGCGCCCTCGCCCGTCCAGTAGACCCTCCCCAACACTGCCTGGGCCTCGGGGTCACCCTGCTCCGCCAGAGGCCGGAGGGAGGCCAGCGCCTTCCGGTAGAGGACCAGGGCCCTTCCCTGGTCCTGGGCGGTCCCCTTCCCTTTTTCATAGGCCTCGCCGAGATCCAGCTGCCCCCACCAGAAGCCCTGTGCCGCCGCCTGGTCGTAGCATTCGAAGGCCTTGGCCTCATCCTTCTCCAGGCCGCAGCCCGGAAGGTTCCCCGCATAGGCATCCCCAAGGCCCACGAGCCCACGGGCATTCCCCTGGTCGGCGGCCTTGCGCGCGTATTCCAGGGCCTTCAGGGCATTGGCCGGCGTTCCCATCCCGTTCTGGTACATCCGGCCCAGGCGCGCCTGAGCTTCGGCATGGCCCTGGTCGGCAGCTTCGATGAAGTGGATCAGGGCTTCTTGGTGATTCTTCGGAACACCCTGCCCGAACAGGCTCGCCAGGCCCAGCCGGTAGGCCTCTTCCCCCGCCTGTCCCTCCGAGGGCGCCACCGGGCCGGAGGTTGTGGATACCGAACCCGGAGCGGGCCTCCCCGCCCGGAAGTAGAACTCGCCCGTGAGGCTGGAGCTGTCCCAGGGCACTTGTGCATCGTGGCTGGCCTGCTTGACACCTACCCGCACTTTCTTGAAGACCTCCTCCACCTTGAGGCCCGGTTCTTTCAGGGCCCGCAGCAACTGCTGGGTGTAGAGGCCGTTCCGGCCATCACCATCAGAAGCCGTGCTGCCGGGGGCCGTGGCGAAGGCCACGAAGGTTCCCGAGGGTGCCTCCATCTGCGCCAGGCCACCGCTGGTGCTCCGGAAGCTGCGGGCGAAGGGGTTGTTGCGGCAGGCGTCCAGGATGACGAGGTTGACCCGGTTCTTCGCCGAGTCCATCCGGGCGAGCACAGTGCTGGCATCCAGGGCCTCGGTGGCCACGTCCTCTTCGGTGGCGATGTCCGCACCCACGGGGATGAGGAAATTCACGCCCCTCACCTGCATGCCGTGACCGGCGTAGTAGAAGAGGCCCACGCCTCCGGCCGCGAGCCGCTGCCCGAAGCCCCTGACCGCCTCGAGCATCCGCTTCCGCCCGCCGTCCAGCACCAGATCCACCTGAAAACCCAGTTCCTTGAGGGCCGCCGCCATGGCCCGGGCATCGTTGGGCGGGTTCTTCAGCGGTGCATCCTTGTAGGCCCCGTTGCCAATGACCAGCGCCACCCGTTTTTCATTCGCCGGCGCGACCTGTGAAGTGTCCTGCTGGGGCCGCAGGGTGCGGTCCTCCTTCCTCGACGGAGTCTTCTGGGCAGCCAGGCAGAGGGCACTGAGGCAGGTCAGAAATTGAATGAGCAGCCTGTTCATGGGTTCCTCGGCCTGGGGTCGGATTCGCCATTGTAGGCGGGGGCCGCCGATCCGGCACTGGTGGCCCCGAGATGAAGCGGTTCAGGACGGAAGATGAGGTCAGTTCGACGTCCGCACCGCCGCCACGACCCGGAAACCTTCACTGCCGCTGTGCATGTCCGGAGGGCCATAGACCAAGGCACCCGCCCCCAGGAAGGAGGCATCGTAGTACCAGGAACCGCCATGCCACACCCGCTGCGAACCGCTGGGGGGCCCCTGGGGATCCACCAGGGGCGAGACCTGGTCATCGGCCTCCCCGTGCCAGTCCTGGCACAGCTGCAGTACATTGCCGATCATGTCGTAGAGGCCGAAGGCGTTCGGTAGCTTCTGGCCCACGGGATGGGTGGTGCCCCCACTGTTCCCGTTGTGCCACGCGATGGCGTCCACAGGACCGTAGACCTCACCCTCTGTCCCTGCGTGGCTGGCATATTCCAGCTCGGCCCGGGTGGGCAGGCGGAAGGTCCAGGTGTCCTGCAGAGTGTTCAGCCGTGCCAGGAACAGCTGCACATCGTCCCAGTTCACCTGCTCCACGGGGGCGTTGGGTCCAGCCCCCGGGAAGGCGGACGGGTTGTTCCCCATGACCGCCATCCATTGTCCCTGGGTCACGGGGTAGCGGCCCAGCCAGAACGGTCGGCTGATCCGGACTTCGCGACCGGGCATTCCTGGGCCGTGATCCTGCTCGGCCCCCCGGCGGAACTTCCCCGGGTGGATCTGCACCAGGTCCAGTCGGGCATGCAGCCGTTCTCCAGGGGCCCTCAGCCGCCTGAACCAGGCCACGAATCCCCGCTGCTGCGCCAGCCCGATATCCAGCTGTGTCTCCCACAACCCGGAAGCGGCGCGGGTCGCACCGGGTCCGGGCGGCGTCTCCGGCAGCGAGGACGTGGCTCCCAGGGCCGCTTGGAGTTTTTGGCCTTCTTCAGGGGTGGCGCCCGGCGCAGGCTTCGGCACGGCGGGAGTCCCCGGCCGGAAATAGAACCGACCCACGGTGCTGTTGGATTCCCAGGGGACCTGCTGGCCCTGGCTGCGGGATTCGACTTCGGCCCGCACATCCTGGAACAGGTCCAGCAGGGATACCCCCGGTTCCTTCAGCTTGGCCAGCAGCGCCTCGGTGTAAAGGCCATGCTCGCCGTTGCCGTCGGCGGCGGTGCTGCCGGGGGCGGTGGCATAGGCGATGAGGCTGCCCTTGGGCGCGCTCACCTGCGCCAGGCCCTTGTTCGCACTGCGCCAGGACCGGGCGAAGGGGTTGTTGCGGCAGGCATCGAGGATGAGGATGTTGAGCTGGTTCCGGGCCGCGTCCATCTTGTCCAGTACCCGGCCCACATCCACGCCCTCGTAGGGCACGTCGTCCTCCCGGGAGAGATTGGCACCCACGGGGATGAGGTAGTTCGCGCCCTTCACGGCCACGCCATGGCCCGCGTAGTAGAAGAGCCCCACAGATCCGCCGCGGATGCGATCACCGAAGGCCTGGATGGCGTCTTCCATCTCGCGCTTCGAGGCGTTCACCCTCAGCGTCACCTCGAACTGGCAGCCCTCCAGGGCCGCCTTCATGGCCCGGGCGTCGCTCACGGGATTGCGCAGCGGGGCATCTTCGTAGGAGCCGTTGCCGATGACCAGGGCGATGCGGGCCTCCGTCGCCGCGGGTCTGGACGAGACTTCCTGCTGGGGGCGCAAGGTCCGATTCGCTTCCAGGCCGCCGGCGGCCGAGCCCCTCGAGTGATCTCGGTACAGCAGGAGCCCCGCAGCCACTGCCGCAGCCATGACCACAGCGACCAAGGCGATCCTCCGGCGGGAGCTCATTTCACCACGGCGAGGGGAAAATCCTGGACAGTGTTGGGTTTGGCTGTGGTGGGTGACTGGGTGCCCTTGGTGAGTTCCTTCACCCGCTCGCTGATGTAGAGGTCGAGCATGTTCAGGGTGACCCGGCCCGTGTGCTGGAAGTCGGCCTTCCCGGAGAGCCCTTCGACCACGGCCTTGGTGAAGGCCCCGTTGCCCCACTCGGGACTCTCCTGGCTGCCCTGGCGGCCGGTGCTGGCGCTGAACACCACCACGCCGCTCTCGGCGCTGGATAGCTCGTTGATGAAGCGGTTGGGATCCGTGGCGCCCCGCAACTTCACCTTCACCACGTTCCCGCTGTGGCAGCTGTCCAGGAAGAGCAGCACCTTGCCCGGCAGCTTGGCCAGGGTGGACTGGAAGTCCGTGCTGGGGATCATGGTGGTCTTCATGCGCTCGGGGTCGGCGTTCCAGGGCAGGAAGAAGTAGGCCCCGGTGGGGTCGTTGATGCCGTGTCCCGCCAGGAAGAGCACGGCCACGTCCTTGGCCGTGGTCTGACGCTCCAGCCACTCCAGGCCCTCCAGCACCGCGTCGCGGGTGGCCTCGGCATCCGTGAGGAGCCTCACCTCCACGTCCCGGTAGAGCCGCGTCTTCTGGTCCTGGAGGGCCACGGTGAAGTCGCGGGCGTCCTTGGCGGGATAGTCCAGCCTGAAGTCCGGATTCCGGTAGGTGCCCACGCCCACCGCCAGAACGTAGAGCTTCGGCTGAACGACGAAGGCCGGGATCTGGAGGGTGTCCGGCGTGGCCGCCTCGATCCGGGGACTGACCCAGGCGAGGCGCACGCTGGCGGCCTCGCTCACCGCCGCTCCGCTCTGCGCGAACACCGAGACGATGCAGTCCTGGGAAGGAACGGGCACCTCCAGGGTATAGGTCCTCTCGCCACCCTGGTCCTGCTGGGGCCGCAGGCCACGCAGGTCCACCCGGCGGCCGTCCACGGCGGCCCATACGGCATCGATGGCCAGCCCCTTGGGATGGCGCACGGTGGCCTTCACCGTCACCGTGCCCTGGCTGATCTTGGCTCCGAATTCTGGGCTGAGAACCCTCACCACGGGAGGCACCAGGGCCTCGATGGCCACCGCCTCGACCCGGTTGCCGGATTCCCGATTGGCGGCGGCGATGGCGGCTCCTTCATCCGCCGTCTCCAGCACCTTCGATACGATGTCAGGGCGGAAGCAGGTGGCCCGGAAGCGCGACGCCGGAAAGAAGTCCGCCGCCTGGTCCTTGCCGCGGTTGATGTGCCAGCCGATGAGATCCTCGGCGCCGGGGGAACAGTCGTAATAGCCCGAGGGCGTCCACAGCACCCAGCGCTTCTGGTCTGCGTGGGGGAAGAAAGCCAGCAGTTCCTGGCCATCGCTCATGCGGTGCCAGCGGATCGTGCCATCCCCGTAGGCGGCCACTCCCAGCTTCCCGTTCGACGAGATGTTGGAGGCGTAGGCACTGCCCGGGGCAGGCCGCTTCCACCGCTGGACCCCTTTGGCATCGAAGGCATACAGATTCCAGCCCGTGGCGAAGAGCATCTCCCCTTCCGGGCCCAGGGCGAGGCCCCGGCCCTTCTCGTTGGGTGCCATGGGAAGGGGATGCCCGTCGAGCTCAATCCGGCCAAACCTGAACTGGACGTTCGAGGATGAGCTCTTGGGGGGGAGCAGACCCGCGGCGGGGCCCACCTCCAGCCGCCTGGAGGCCACATCGAAAGAGGCCGGCCGCTTTCCAGACGGCTCGTAGCTGAAGGCGATGCGGCTTCCTGGTGGGTCCAGGGCAAAGCCTTCGGCCCAGTACTTGAAGTGGGCGATCTCGCCCACATGGGAGGCTCCGCCCAGGATGCCCCAGGAAGAGGAGCCGGACCCCCAGACGAGGCGTCCATCCGGGAGAGAGGCGAGACCGAAGACGCCATCCAAATCGATGGTGTGATCCTCCCAGGGTCCTCGGCCCGAGTCTGCCCAGCTCCGGATGTTGCTTGGAAATTCCTGATTCCGGAAGTGGTGTCCCGCGGCGTAGAGGGTCCGCCCATCCGCCGACCAGGCCACGGCGGTGACGTCCCAGAACATCTCCTTCACGTCCGGCGCCAGCAGGAGCGAGAGGTCGGAAGCGCTGCGCACTTGCACAATGGGGTTCTCGACGATCCTTCCGTCCCTCAGCTGGTCCATGATCTTGAGGGCGATGCGGCTGCCATCGGGCGAGAAGCGCACCCCGGCCGGGTGGTTGCCCACCTGGACCTTGCCCAGCCGCTTCCCCTCGGCGCTGTAGAGACAGACCGAACCGTCCAGGCAGGTCGCCACCAGGCGACCCGCCTGGTCGAAATCACAGCCGTGGCTGGCATCTGGGTAGTCCTCGTCCCGGGCCAATTCGCGGCCATCGGATGTGCGGTAGATGCGGATGCCCCTCGCTCCGAGGCTGGCCGCGATCCGCTGCCCATCCTTGGAGAACTCCAGGTGAATGACGATTCCCGGCAGGCCTGAAACGCGGCGCAGGAGGCGACCCGTGGCGCGATCGAAGACGTAGAAGGCGTAGGACTCGTCCCATTCATAGCCGGACCATCCCCCCGCCGCCACCAGCGCCCCATCGGGGCTCAGGGCGCAGGCGTAGAGCGCACCCTCATTCCCGCCCCCCAGGGGGGGCCGCAGCGTGGAGATGAGGGAACCGCTGGCCAGATCCCAGATCCGGAGGGTCTTGTCCCAGGAGGCCGTGGCCAGGAACCGCCCGGCCGCATCCACGGAGACGTCATTGATCGAGGCCGAGTGCACCCCCGTCTCGATGCGCAGGATGGGCTGCGAGGACGGCTCACCGGCGGGCAGGTACAGAACGGACAGGAGAGTCACTGCGCACAACCACAGACGCTTCATGGCTCTCCTCGATCCTGGAATTGGGATCCATCATGCTACCTATGGCGCCCAAGCGACGGGAAAACCCGGCAGGCCAGGCCGCTATAGTGAACCCACAGCGAACCCCGCATGAGCCCCCCCACTCCCACACCCTCCTCGCCACTGCGGTCCTGGACCTTCTGGGTCGGGCTGGTGGGACTGCTGGCGATCCTGGCCCCCTTCGCGCCGGCACTGGACCGCCGGGCCTACGATCTCCTCAGCTCGAGGCTGAGGAACGAAGGAGAAGACCCCTCCGTGGTGCTCGTGGGCATCGACGAGGCCACCGAACGGCAGTATCCCGAACCCCATGCGCTCTGGCACCGCCACCTGGGGACGGCCTTCGAGGCCCTGGCCCAGGCGGGGCCCCGGGCCGTGGGCGTGGACATCAACCTCCCCGACCGCAGCTTCGACTCGGTGCAGGCCGGCGGCGATGCGGCCCTCCTGAAGGGCATCGTGCTCCTGCGCCATGCCTGTCCCCTGGTCCTCGGCCTCACGGTGCAGGGGGATGGGAGCCTCCGGCCCCTCTATGCACCTTTCAGGACGGCCGCGGGCCCCGGGGGCCTGGGACTGGTGGAGTGGCAGGTGGATCCCGATGGCGTGGTGCGCCGCTTCGGGGAGCGCTTCGAGGGGCAGCGGGAGGCCCTGCCGACCCTGGCGGGCCAGCTGGCCCGGGCCCTGGAGCGCCCCGTGCGCTCGGGGTGGCTGGATTACCGCCACGCCGCCCCGGTGGCCTACATGCCCCTCCAGCAGGTGGTGGACGGGTACCGCGACGGCCGGGTCGAGGAACTGAGGCGGGCCTTCGCCGGCCGGGTGGTGCTCGTGGGATCGGTCCTCCCCTTCGTGGACCGGCATTTCCAGGTGGTGGACCTCAACGGCTGGGGCGAGGACAACCGGCGCTTCGCCCCCGGCGTGCTGCTGCACGTACAGGCGGTGCGCAACCTGCTGGGCGCGGGGCCCCTGGGGGGAATTCCCCGCCTGGCGGTGCTCGCCCTGACGCTCCTCTGCCTCCTGGCCGGAACCTTCCTCGGCCGGCAGGTGCTCAAGGGGGGCGCCGCCCTGGGGCTGGCGCTGGCCCTGCTGGGAGCCGCCGTGGGGGGCTGCTTCCTCGAGGGCATCCTCCTGCCGCCCACCCTGCCCGGGGCGGGGCTGGTGTCGGGTTATCTGGTCCGGGTGGTCTGGGGCACCGTGCGCCGCCAGCGGGAGTCGGCCCGGCTGAAGCGGGTGTTCGGCGGCTACGTGAGCCCGCCGATCCTGAAGGAGATCCTCGCGGGCCGCATCGATCCGGGCCTGGACGGGGAGCGCGCCTTCCTGTGCGTCCTGTTCAGCGATGTGCGGGGCTACACCACCCTGTCCGAGGGCCTGGAACCGGAGGCCATCATCGGCGTCCTGAACCGCTACTTCGACCGCATGGCTCCCCTGATCCACGCCTTCGGCGGCAGCGTGGACAGCTACATGGGCGACGGCATCATGGCCCACTTCGGGCATCCGGGCGCCCAGGAGAATCCCTGCCAGGCCGCCTTCGAATCGTCCAAGGCGATGCTGGGGGCCCTGAAGGAGCTCAACCGCGAACTGGCCTCGGAGGGCCAGCCCGAATTGCGCATCGGCATCGGGCTCCATGCGGGCGACGCGGTGGTGGGCCACATCGGATCCAAGGAGCGCCACGAGTACACCGCCATCGGCGATACCGTGAACGTGGCCAGCCGGGTGGAGGGGCTCACCAAGGACGCCGGCCATCCCCTCGTGCTGACCGAGGCCGTGGCCCAGCACCTGGACGGACGCGAGGCCCTGGTCCCCCTCGGCCCGCGCGCCCTCAAAGGCCATACCCCCCTGCCGGTGTTCGGCTGGTCCCCCAAGGAGTGAACATGCGGCTCGCCCTGACGCTGACCCTGCTGCTGGGGATTCCGGTCCAGGCCGGGCTCCGGATCCAGTCCACCGCCGTGGCCATGGTCACGGACGCCCAGGGCGAGTGCCGGCTGGGCGAGGGCTCGACGCCGGTCGCCATCACCAGCGAGGTCGGGGCCGGTGTGCCCCTGAGGCTGAAGGCCGGGGCCCGGCTCACGCTCCTGGTGTACGGGTCGGGCGAAGAGGTGCGGCTGGCAGGCCCCGGCACCTTCAGTCTGGACGGGAAGGGCCTGGTCTCTGGCCCCCCCGCGGGCATCGGGCGCGCCCAGGGTCCGGGGCTGAGCCTGAAGGATTCTCTGAAGCCGGGCGGCCTCGCCCAGGCCAGCCTGGTCATGCGCGGGCCCTTCGACATCGAGGTGGAGGAGCCCTCCCAGCCCACGGTGCGCACGGTCCGGCCCCGGTTCCGCTGGGTGCCAGTGAAGGGCGCCACCAGCTACCAGTTCCGCCTGCGCAAGGCCGGAGGGGATACGCTCGTGGCCGTCACGACCCAGGAACCGGCCCTCAGCCTGCCCGAAGGCCTGGAGCTTCAGCCCGGGTCAAAGTATCAGTGGGATCTCAGCACCGACCTCCCAGGCCTCCGGGTCCTGCGCAGCGAGGGGGACCTGGAGGCGCTGGACGAGGCCCGTGGACAGTTCCTGGACCGCCTGCGGGAGGCCGCTCCCAACAGTTTCTCGCACCGGCTCGTCTACGCCGCCACGCTCCACGTGTACGGCCTCCTCGCCGAAGCCAAGGTGGAATGGCGGATCCTGGCGAGCCAGCGCCCCGAGGATGCCATGCTGCAGGCCTTCGCCCGGTGAAGGGCTGGCCTTCTCGGGGGCCGGCGGTCCAGCACGCCTGCCCCCGGATCCTGAGGCCGCAGGAGGGAAGGGGTTAGCATGGACCTTCACGGGGAAGCCCATGCCTGGCATCGGAACGATCGTAAATGCTGCAGCGATCCTCGCGGGGGCAGCGCTCGGACTCCTCTTCGGGCATGTGATCCCCAAGCGGATCCGCACCACGACCATGTATGCCATCGGCCTCGCGGTGTTTGCCCTGGGGCTTCAGATGGCCCTGGACCCGCGTGTCGAACACACCAAAATCCCCTATGCCGGCTCGATGCCCTACCATCCGAACCTGCTCACGGTCATCGGGGGTCTGGTGCTGGGCAGCATCCTGGGGGAACTCCTCCACCTGGAACTCCGCCTGGAGCACTTTGGCCAGTGGCTCCAGTCCCTGGCCGCGAGGGCCCCACTCCTGGCCTCGTCCAGGACAGAGGAAAAGGAGGGGAAGGGCCACAGCCTGGTGGAGGGCTTCGTCACGGCCTCCCTCCTCTACTGCGTGGGCGCCATGGCCGTGATCGGATCCATCCAGGACGCCGCCGGCCAGCCCCACGTGCTCTATGTCAAGGCGATGCTGGACGGCATCGGCGCCGTCATCCTGGCCAGCACGCTGGGGGTGGGTGTGGCCCTGTCGGCCCTTCCGATCCTCCTGTACCAGGGGGGGATCACCCTGGCCGCGGGCAGTGTGGAGCGCTACCTCACGCTTCCTGTACTCTCCACGCTCACGGCCACCGGCGGCCTGCTCATCGCGGCCATCGGCCTCGATCTCACGGGCATCAAGCGCCTTCCGGTCGGCAACATGCTGCCCGGCGTCTTTGTCGCGGCGGTGCTGGCTTATTTCTTCGGTTAGCAGATCGGCTAAGGGATTGATATGAAGGCCTATTCCACCCAGATGCGGCTTCGAATCGACTGGAGCGAAGTGGATTCCTTCGGCCATGTGAACAACCTGGCCATCCTGAGGTACGCCCAGACGGCACGTCTCAACTACATGGAAGAAACAGGCATGATGCGATTTCATGCGGAGACGGGTATCGGCCCTGTGCTGGCGTCCACCACCTGTCAGTTCAAGAAACAAGTCTTCTACCCGGGCAATGTCATTGTCCACTCCTTCGTGGACCACATTAAAAACACCAGCTTCCACATGCGGCATACCGTTATGAACGAAAGCCTTGAGAGCGTGGCAGAAATGCACGATGTACTTGTATATTTCGACTATAAAAGGAATATCAAGCAGCCGATTCCCGAGCCATTCCGCGAAATAATGATGCAACAAGGCCCCGGCATAAAGTAGCGACTCTTTTTTGGATCCATCCATCCCTGGCCCGCCCCAGCCCCCGGGGGTTCAGAGATATGGGATGTCCGTGAAAACTCATGCAGATGCCTCCACCCTGCGAAGAGAAGGAGAGGGCCTTGACCGCCCCGAATAACCCATGCCGGCTGCTGCAGACACCCATCCGCACCTTGCTTCCCGTTCCCCTGTCGAGACATCACCATGCCAAAGCCAGCGCCGGCCCACCGGATGTCCGCCCTCCCCGGGTGGCTGAAGGGGCTGCTCCTGGTGACGTTTGTCTGGGTGGCCTGGGTGGGAACGGGCCCCAATCGGACAACGCTGCACGGGATCCTGGAAGTCAGCTTCCCCGCCTTCCTCAGCGGGCTGTCCGCCTGGCTCCTCTGGCACGCCTCGTACCGCCAGGAGTTGCCGGCCGCCTTCAGGTCCTCCCTCCGGTGGCTCGCGGTGGGCTGGGTCTCGACGACGTTGGGCGTGCTCTTCGTCCTGGTACACGACATCCTGCTGCACAAGGCTCAGGCTCCAGGACTGGTGGGTCTGGCGGACCTGCTCTATCTCAGTGCCTATCCGCTGGCCCTGATCGGTCTGGCCCGCCTCCCGCGGGCGACCCGCCCCCTTCCGGCGCCCTGGCGGATCGTCCTGGACAGCGCCGCCTTCGTCTTCGGCGTCGGCATACCCTTGTGGGTCTTCGCCCTTGGACCGGCGTTTGGGCGGTCCCCGGGACTCGACGTCTTCGTCAGCATGACCTATACGGCCCTTGCCTTCGTGGGGGTCATCACGGTGAACTTCGTGCTGCTGTGCTGCGTGCCGCTGCCCACGCGGAAGGGTTTCAACCTCCTGCTGGCCGGGACCGCACTGTCATGGGTGTCGGACCTCATCTTCTCCCTGGGCATCACGCAACAGATGAGGATCCCGAACTCCTTCCATCTCACGAACCTCCTCACCGGCCTGAGCCTGCTCCTGATTCTCCTGGGTTCCTGGCGGATCCAGACCGATCCCATCCCCGCCTCTCCCCAGCGGCCTACGGCTTTCAGCCCGGTGCCCATGTTCACGATCCTGGTGGTGGGGATCTGGCTGGCAGGGTTCGTGGACATCACGGACGTCCGCAAGGGCACCATCCTGAGAGCCCTGGCCGGCATCATCGTCCTCCTGTTCATCCTTCTCCTGCGGGAGGGGCTGGCGGCCCGGGACAGCATCCGCCAGGCCACCGAGGTCGTCACCGCCACCCTGAGGGCCCGCTTCGAGGCCCTGGTCCAGCATTCCTCCGACCTCATCCTGGTCGTGGATAAGGAAGGGAGGTTCACCTTTTCCAGCCCGGCCTCGTCCCGGTTCTTCGGTGACCCGGGCCAGGACCTGGAGGGACGGCTGGTGGCGGACTTCGTCCACCCTGAGGATCTCGGGCTGTGGACCTCGTTCCTGGGCGAGCTGCAGCATCATTCCGATGCCAGGCCTCTGCAGCAGCTGCGCATGGGCCACCCGCGGGGGGAGTACCGGACCCTGGAGTTCACCGGCAGCAACCTGCTCCAGAATCGGGACCTGGATGGCCTGGTCCTGAATGCCAGAGACATCACCGAACGCCAGCACCTGGAGCACCAGCTTCGCCAGGTGATCAAAATGGACGCCCTGGGAAGGCTGGCCGGAGGCGTGGCCCACGACTTCAACAACCTGCTGTGCGCCATCCTCGGCAACGTGGAACTGGGAAAGTTGAGCCTTCCCCAGGACCACCCGCTCTACACCAGGCTGGCTCGCATCGAGGGCGCCGCCTCCCGCGGTGCCAAGCTCACGGGGCGGTTGCTCTCCTTCACCCGCCAGCAGTCCGCTCCGGCGACCATCCTGGGCCCGGACCAGGTAATGGAAGACCTCCAGCAATTGACCGAGGGCCTCCTGGGTGAACAATTTGACCTGGAGATGTCCACGGAACCTGGGACTGGGTGTTTCCGCGCGGACCTGGGGGAGGTGACCCAGGGGCTCCTTAACCTGGTGATCAACGCCATGGACGCCATGCCCACGGGCGGGCACATCCGCCTGTCTGCCCGGAACGGCGAGATCAGGGACCCCAGCCAGATGAGCTTCCTGGCCCCTGCCCCGGGGCCCTATGTGCTCCTGGAAGTGACTGATTCGGGCACCGGAATGGACGAAGGCATCCTGTCTCACCTGTTCGAGCCCTTTTTCACCACGAAGGGGGGCGACAGGGGCACGGGGCTTGGCCTCATCGGCGTCTACGGCATGCTGAAGGCCTCCAACGGGGGCATCGTCGTCCATTCCGAGCCAGGCCATGGCACCACGTTCCAGCTGTGGTTCCCCCGCGTCTCGCGCACCAGCGTGGAAACCACCACCATCCAGTCTGAATCCCTCCGCGGCTCGGAAACCGTCCTCCTCGTGGAGGACGAGGCGGGGGTCCGCGAGGTGACCAAGGAGATCCTAGTGTCCCTTGGCTACCGGGTCTTCGTGGCGGGGCACGCCGACGAGGCCCGCGCCTTTCTGGGGGGTTACCAAGGCGAGCTGCACCTCCTGGTGACGGACGTGATCATGCCAGGCGACAGCGGCCCCAAGCTTGCCCTGGAACTGCTCAAGGCCCGTCCGGGCCTGCGCGTGCTCTACATCTCCGGCTACACCGCAGGGGAACTGGTCGACCATGGTCTGAATCAGCCCGGGCACTTCCTTCTGGAAAAACCCTTCCGGAGTGATCAGCTGGGTCGCCGCGTGCGGGAAGTCCTGGGAAGCCCTGCCCCATCGGCCTAGAGGCTGTCTGTCCAGGCCCATCTGCGGATGGACCTTGAGGACATTCCTGGAAAGGGCGACAGGCTCCTGCGTCGCAGGCCTTGGTCAGGGCCTGAAGGAGGTTGGAAGCAGGACCGGGCTGACCGCGGCATGGCGCAGGATCCTCCGCTTCTCGAGATCGTATTTGTACAGCCAGGTGGACTCCTTCGACTTGATGTCGGACGTGGCGAACACCCGTGCGTAGAGGTAGCGGTTGGCCCTGTCGATCCTGATGTCCTCGGTGCGCTCGTTGGCGGCCATGGGAATGAGCGCCACTCCGGGAGTGGTCGGAAGGGCAGAACCCTGTCCGTCGGAAAATCGAATCGAGATCGGCAGGGATCGATTGCTGGCGGTGATCTTGGCGCAGGCACCGCGGGAGAGCGGGACCTGGTCCTCCCAGCGCAACACGGGTCCCTGCTGGTCCTCGACGACGTGGGCATTGATGGAGACGGCATCCAGGTAGGATTTCGCCAGGAAGAGGTCCGTCATCTTGGCATAGCCGACATAGCCGCCCAGCCCCATGAACAGCATGACGAAGGCCGCGAAGCTGATGAGGTAGGTCGTAGGCTTGAAGGTCATGCAGGGCTCCTCAGGGAAGCAGTTTAGCGGGAGCGCCCGGTTTTGGGCCCGGACCGCTCCCAAAGGTGGTCTGCCTTCGGGCGCGACCCGCCTGCCCGCCCTTGAAAGGCCCCCTCACCCCCCTACCGTGGCCGTGCCACATAGATCCCAGCCAGGATGGCCAGCCCACCCCCCGCCTGGATGGCCGTGACCGGCTCGCCAAGGATCACCCAGGCCATGCAGGCCGCAGCGATGGCCTCCAGGAAGATCACCAGGGACGAGAAGGTTGCCGGCAGCCGGCCAAGGGCCACCGTAAGAAGCCCCTGGCCTCCCGCGTGGCTGATCCAGGCCAGCGCAATCAGCGCCATGAGGCCATGGAGCGACCTGGGGAACAACTGGCGCTCCAGCCCCAGCGCCGCCAGCAGCAGCAGGGCGGCCGTGACCGTCGTGGCCTCGAACGTGACGCGCGCGGCGGAATGGCCTTCACGCGCGGCCTGGACCGCCAGGAAGTACAGCCCGAAGAAGACACCCGTGATGAGGCCGTAGAGATCTCCGAGGGCCGTGCCCACTTTCATCTGGAGGCTTTGGGCGAGGAGGGCTGTGCCCCCCAGGATGCAGAGGCCGAGACCGACCAGAATGGCCGGAGAGACGCGTCGCCGGAACAGGAGCCAGCCGAACAGGACCACCCAGATGGGCGCCGTGGTGGCAAAGAAGGTCGCGTCCGCGACGGTCGTGGTGACGATGGACAGATGCCAGAAGAACAGATCGGCCGAGAAGGCGACCCCCGCCCAGATGGTCGCCCGAGGGAAGGCCCTGGCTGGACTCGTTCCTCCGCGCTCGCTCACCTTCATCCAGGCATACAGCACTGGCAGGGAGAGGGCGACCCGCCAGAAGGCGCTGGTGAACGGTCCCACGTCGGCCAGGCGCACGAAGATGGGGGAGAGCCCCATGGCGACTGCGGCCACGACGAGTGCCGAGAACGGTGCGGCGATGCTCTCGGGCCGGGAGGTCAAGGACGCGGATGGCTTCATGGATGATCCAGTCGGGCAGTTGCGGACAGGGCGTTATCTGGATCGGAAAGAGCGGAGCAGGGCGGGTAGAAGGATCATCAGGCCCAGGATGACCAGTACCGTCACCTTCGGATCCCGGACATACGCGTTGAGGCGCAGGGTCGCAAGCGCGACGGCGGCGTAGTACAGCATGTCGCCGGTGATTGCAAAGGCCCAGCCCGCCAGGAACCCATGGCCCGCCGCGAGGGCCGTGGCGCGCCCCGTCAGGGGATCCAGACCGAAAGAGATCACTACCAGGGTGGCAGGTCCGGCGCCGGGGCCGCCGAGGGAGCCCAGGCTCCGGGCCATGCCCGCCTTTACGGCGGCGCGGAGCCGCGCCAATGCCGGAATGCCCCTCCCCCAAAGGGCGAGAAGCCGAAGGACCGGTTCAAAAGCGAGGGCCAGGAACACGTCTGAAATGAAGTAGAGTGCGGCGGTTGCTGGCCAGGCCAGTCCTTGGCCCCGGGCCAGCAGCACGCCGGCCGGGATCCCGCCCCCGACTGGAAGGAGGAAGAGCATCAGGACGGGCAGCATGAGGGATCTTAACGTGACTGGGCAAGGAACCAGATCGGGCCGGCAAAGTCGGGGCCGGCCAGGAGAAACGGGACGGTTGCCGAACAGTCACCACCCTGTCGGCGCCTGGCGGGGCCCGCCCCATGTGGATAGCCTTTAGGCCCTAGACCTGTGGTGAGGTGGTTTCTGAAATCGCCGCCCCGCTTCGGGAAACCTTTTGCAGGCTGGGGGCACTTGTGTTTCCCATTCATCGACCATTTTCTGCGCGGAGGCCCCATGGCGACTGGACATGTCCATGCAACAAAGCCCAGCAAAGTCATAGAGGTGGCCACCGCGGAAGCCTGCATTGCCATCGCGCAGCGGGTGGCTCGGACGCGATTCCTTGCCGATGACCACCATGGCTGGTCCGCGGCGACCCAGGTGGCCCGTTTCATCGAGGAAGAACTGCTGGGGCGCTCTCCCCAGAATCCACCCCTGAAAGTGTCCATCCCAAGGCTGAACTGGAAACCCTGAGCCAGATCAGGTGTCCACGAAGGGGGCCGCTCGACACGGGCCTCCGAACGAGGACCAGGATGGACACCTGGAGGGTGTTTGTTTCAAGAGAACCTGGGAGACGCTGGCAGCAACCAGAACAAAAACAGCCATCTCAATGGATGGCCGTCAATACTGGCTTCAGTGGTGGTCCCGGAGCGACTCGAACGCCCGACCCTCAGATTCGTAGTCTTAATTTGCGACCCTCGGAGTCCCTCGCTGACCCTCGCCAAGCGAATTTCTATAATGTAAACAAAAGACTTACATGTTTGGCGGTTTTTGGCGAGGCTTGACGAGGTTAGATTTCTAGAGTCAAACTAGAGTCAAAATTTCTAGGAGGCCTGGATGGTAGCCACAGCGACCAAAGCGAAGCCCAAAGCCAAGCCCAAGGCGAGGGCTCGTGCCAGCGTCAAGCTCTCCCAGAGCGCCGTGGACAAGCTCAACCTCGTCACGAAAGTCACGCGGGTCTGGGACTCCACCGTGCCAGGGTTTCATGTCCGAATCAGCCCAGGCAAGAAGGGCAAGAAGGTTTACTGCGTCTCCTTCCAGCGGCCCGACGGCAAGAAGGTGAACGTCACAATCGGCGTCTGCTCTGCTTGGAAATTCGATAAAGCCAAGGAGAAGGCTCAGGAGCTTCGCAAGATGCATGAGGAAGGGACGGATGCTCGTGCTCATGTGATGGCTGAGCGGAAGGCTGGCGACCTCAAGGCGTTGGTCGAAGTCTGGCGAAAGAGCTACAAGGAGAATCTCAAGCCTAGGACCCAGAAGAGCTATGAGAGCGTGATTAAGACCGTGATTCTTCCGGCACTGGGTTCCCGGACTGTGAAGGACTTGGCCTACGCAGACGTGAGGAAGCTCCATGCCAATGAGAGCAAAGAGCATAAGACCAATGCCAATCGGGCGGTTGCTGTACTTTCCCGCTTGATGACGATCGCAGAGAAGGAAGAGTGGAGACCGAGGGGATCGAACCCCTGTCAGGATGTAGAGAAGAACGTCGAAAAGTCGAGGGAACGAACCTTCAGCGCGGCTGAACTCTCGCGGTTGGAGACCAGCATGCGCACCCTGGTCGAGCAGCAGAAGTTGGATCCCTCTGCCATGGACTTGATCCGATTCCTGGCCTTTTCGGGCCTGCGCACCAGTGAGGCGAGGGAACTCTCCTGGAAGTCGGTGGATATCGACGTAAATACAATGCGCTTCGAAGATCACAAGACTTCTGAGGACTCCGGAGTCAAGGTGCTTCCCCTTAACACTCATCTCAAGGAAATCCTGAAGAGGCGGCAGATCGACAACACCAGCATCTATGTTTGGCCCACCCTACGGCTGGAGCCTTCTGAGCCAAAGGAGTCCGAAAAGCCCAAGGAAGACTCGCCGCTGGTCGGGCTTGCCAAGATGTGGGCTCGGATCTGTGAAGCCGAAGGTGCGAACTTGATCGATGTGACTCCCCATGACCTGCGACGGACCTTTATGACCATATGCACGGAATTGGGCAACCCGACCGCCATCGGCGACACACTCCTGGGACATTCCCTCGGGAAGATTCAAGACACGTATGTGAATCTAAGCCCTGATGGGATTCTTGCCATCGCCTCTCAGCAGACTTCGGACTGGATTGCAGCGGCACTAAATGGCGCGAACCCCAAACTTGGCAAGAAGGTTGAGGCGACCAAGAAAGCAAAGGCGAGCAAAAAGTCCAAGAAGTAGGCCCATGGCTGGCCCGCATGGGGCGTCTGTGCCCTTGATGTATGTCGCGCCAGATGGGGAGAAATGCCACCAGACCCCCTCCAGGCTTCTGTCAGGGGCGGTCTTGGTGGTATTTTCCTATCACCCTTCCCCGGAGACCGCATGCATCAGGATGATCCGATCCCGAACGATCCCAACCAGGATGTTGATCTCGGCGATCCTTCGGCGTTTGGGCTTAGCTCAATCGCTGAAAGATTGCGCTGGGCGCGCAAGCAGCAAGGGCCAGGCCTTGAATACTATCTGGATTCATCGAGGACCAATCGCGAAGCCGATGGTATTTCGGATCAACAATATCGCGATTTCGAAGACGGAAAAGCCATTCCGACCCCCGATCAGCTTTTTGCCTTAAGTAAGACCTTCAACGTGAGTGCAAGATACCTCAACGATGGTTCATCCCCCATTTATCCGTAAACCTATTGAAACTACAGAGAACGCTGTAACGGTTGGATCAAATGAAACCGAAGTAGGTGGATGAGATGGCGACAAAATTGTGTGTAGCAATCGTTACGAGATATTTGTATGTCTTATCCAATTAATTTTGGTCCTATCACTGTCCCGTCAATTCCGATTGATGATGTAAAAATTGAAGTTGAACTGGATCTATCTTTGGCTTGCTCGCCGAACTTGGTCAATAGATTGTCTGCGATTCAATCAAATGGGATCACCGTTCCAATATCGAAAATCGTTGCTTTTTCGGCATTACACTTCCACGGCGCTGTTTATGATTTTCACAAAATCGGGCTAAACAGGTCTGCCATCAAACTCGCATGGGAGGATATTGCGTCCTGGCGACCAAGAGCAGTCATACGATCAAGGGGCAAGACCTCAAAGCTAACTTTTGTCCAGATGGGCAATTCCAGGGTTCAAGCACTGGTGACTGAAATTGTTGGCGTTGGTGTGGGTTTGGTCGCGGCATCCCATGTTTTTCAAATACCGTTTCGACTCTGGTATCCGACTCCTAAATTGGGGCCCACTGACTTCTGTGCTCCATACCTAGGCGGCGAAGTTCATCTCGAATGCCGAGGGCGATTCCAGCGTGGAGGCTGGGAAAACGCTAAACAACAGGTCTACAAAAAATTTCTCGGGCCAAACTCGTATCATTCACAGCTTGGGACTTTGTTTTCTTTGAATACTACTCCGAACTCTCGTAAGCCGGATTTGGTTTTAATTGACCCCCCCGGGGAAGTCCTTGTATTGGATCGATTCCATGCCTATCGGGCAATCTTAAAACACTATGCCCCCTTTTTTGGGGCACAAGGTAAATTTGAATTTGCAAATAGATTACAGATTGTCAGTGAATTCGATAATTATGATTTCGAGAAATACCTCAGTGAGGGCGATGAATCACTCTATCGGATGCGAGGCTGGGGATCCGGGCGAACATCATTCACGCTTGGAAGCGTTAAATTTTGGGGCACGGCATGGAAGGCTGACTCGTTGCCGTTTAATGTTTTCTATGGCGACAATCCAGATGCTAAACAAAAATCGGGGTATGCATTTTTTGGATTAGCTAAAAGCATTATTTTATGCCTAGCGAAAGGGGAATTGGAAAATCTTGTTGATGCCCAAATCACCCCATGGCAGCAACGCGATGAGGTCGCAATGAGTTCTGCCTATTACGTTTTTGAAGATGGGACAGCGATAGCCTGGGCACCATCAATAGAAGCATTACTGGAGTTGCCATAGACACTGATCGCTAGAGGCTGTTTGGGTAGTGGTTGCTTTCTTCCACTCCCCTCTATTTCCGTCTTGGCGGCCAAGAGCGACGAAGGAGGGGGCCTTCAAAGCGCAGTATCCTCGCCTGGATGGGATTAGAGCGAGCTACGCCGCTTGCGCGGATAGCCCTAGCTCCCCGGCGTCAATTAGGAATGTGCCTCAGCGACAACTACCTTTGTGCGTTTAAGGGAGCGCGGCGAAGCCGCCGCTTTTAGTGATTTCAGGCCAGT